>Ga0256913_10002016_pt1 | contig 10341 bp, 8 predicted proteins | sample Axial_MatmetaG_FD_185970 | JGI IMG/M metagenome (GOLD analysis project Ga0256913, IMG submission 185970) | Deep-sea worm associated microbial mat communities from Axial Seamount, Juan de Fuca Ridge, Pacific Ocean - Axial_Mat | ecosystem: Environmental > Aquatic > Marine > Oceanic > Microbial...
ACGCTTGGGAAAGCGTTCTATTTTGTCCATATGGTCGGAGTTGATGATCCGCTTGCCGTCGGTAGGTATGGTGGGGTGCTGTCTTGGTGTAGAGCCTGTAGCGATCACAAAATCATCTGCGGTGACTCTGAGTACCTCTCCGCTCTTCTTTGTTACTGTAATCGTATGGGAATCTTCAAATTTCGCCCACCCTTTGAGCAGGGTCACACTCCTGTCAGCCCCTTCTCTTTTTGCAAAGGTCTCTATCTGGGAGAGGAGTTGATACTGCTTTTCACTGACTGCCTCCCTGACAGCTTTGATCACATGGGCGTAATCTATTTTCAGGTCGCTGGCGTAGTAGCCTCTGTCCTTCTTCTTGGCGATGGCATAATCGCTGGAGAGCTCCCACATGGTCTTGGAACTCAGAGCTCCATTGATACCGGCTCCGCCTATCTCCCCTGCTTCTACGATACAGACATGTTTCCCAAAATCATACGACCTCATGGCAGCAGCAAACCCGGCAGGACCGGAACCGATCACACATACATCAAATTTTACGTTTTCCATCTTGATTCTTTATTGTTTTTCATAATTATAGCCAAATCAAAACTGAGACATATTGATTTTGATCCAAACGAAAAAAAGGAGGGGAGAGAAAAGAGAATAGCGTTTCAAACAGGCAAACAACAAAAAGTTGTTGTTTGCTTTATGCGGCTTACATTGAACAGGCAGAGACACCCGGAGGGGTAGTCGGCTGGATCGCCTGATTGTCCGCTCCGCCTTCGGCGTTGACCTTGTCGATGAACGCAAGCAGGTCACTTGCAGCAGCCTGGTATCTCTTGGCTGTTTCAGAGTCCGGTTTATGATAAGTTACCGGCATACCGGTATCTCCCCCTACCCTGATGGCAGGCTCTATGGGAATACGCGCGATCACATGCGTGTCGTACTCTTTGGCTACAGGTTCTGTCGTTCCCATACCGAAGATGTCAGACTCTGTCGAACACTCAGGACAGATGAACCCGGACATATTTTCGATGATACCTGCTGTAGGAATATGCAGTTTCTGGAACATATCGAGTGATCTTCTTGAGTCGTCAAGGGAGACCTCCTGCGGTGTTGTGACCGTAATACCCGCTGTCACCGGTACGGACTGCGCCAGTGTCAGCTGCGCATCACCTGTTCCCGGAGGCATATCGATCACCAGTACATCCAGCTCAGACCAGAGGATATCTCGGAGGAACTGCTCGATCGCCTTCATAATCATGGAACCTCTCCAGATAAGAGACTGTCCCGGCTCCATCAGTGAACCCATGGACATAATCTCTACACCATACGCTTTCAGAGGCAGTACCTTGTTGCCCTGGATCTCCGGTTTCTGGTCATCCACACCCATCATACGCGGGATGTTCGGTCCGTAGATATCCGCATCGAGAAGTCCTACTTTTTTCCCCTGCATTGCCATCGCGATCGCAAGGTTTACAGAAGTAGTCGATTTGCCGACCCCACCTTTTCCGGAAGAGACCATCACGAAACTTTTTACATGCGGCGCAATGTTCTTTCCGCTCATGGAGTTGCTCATCTGCTTGGGTGCCTGCGGTGCAGTGATATTGATAGTGATATTCTCAAATCCCGCTTTTTTCAGCTCTTTGGTCGCATCATCGGTTAACTGTGCCTTGACCTCGTCAGCCGAAGAGGTGATATCGATCGTCAGTGAAACGTTCGATCCGTCCACGACTACATCTTTCACGAATCCAAACGTTACAATATCTTTTGTAAAACCCGGATAGGTTACATTTTTCAATGCTTCCAATACATTTTCTTGTGTCATAAAATTGACTCCTAATACAAAATTTGATACTTGAGTTATACCACTTGAATCTTAAATTCAATTGAAAAACCATGCTGAAAATTAAAAATAAGAGTCTTTTTATCTCATTTAAACCATACAGAAACTATGAAGCTATCTAAATGTATAATTCGTTACTATTTGATACACACGATAAAAGATTTATGATACAGGGATTTATTTGTCAGACACTACGTTAATACTTTTGGGAGCAGGAAACTCCACACGATTTGAAAGCAAGGTCAAAAAACAGTGGCTCTATACGGGAGAGACCCCCCTGTGGCTTCAGGTAGCAGAACGCTTCGAAGATGCTGCCGAGTTTGCAGAGATCATCATTGTCTCTTCTGCCGAAGATATTACGCTGATGAAACATTTTGCGGAGTATACTTATATAGAGGGTGGAGATTCGAGACAGGCTTCTTTAAAAAATGCTTTACACAACGTAACGTCCGAGTATGTGCTCGTCTCCGATATCGCCAGATGCTGCATCCCCGAGGCGATGATCAGGCGTATCCTCGCGGCAAAAGAGAAAGGAAGCTGTATCGTTCCTGTACTGCCTGTTACCGATACGCTCTATCTGGGTGAGTCTCCCATCGACAGGGAGCAGGTGAGGATCATACAGACCCCTCAGCTCAGTGTTACAAAAACACTCAAGGAGGCCCTCCGGACAGACCGGCTTTTTACCGACGACAGTTCCGCTGTCGCTTTTATGGGGGAGAAAGTCTATTTTGTGGAGGGTGCTTCCGAAGCACACAAACTCACTACGCTGGACGACCTTGAAAAACTGCCCTGTATCCAACCGCCGGCGCCAAAGGTACTGACCGGTTTCGGGCTTGACATCCACCCTTTTGAAAAGGGGAAAGAGATGTTCCTCTGCGGTGTGAAGATCGATGTCGATTACGGATTCAAGGCACACAGTGACGGAGATGTCGCCATCCATGCACTGATCGATGCCCTGCTTGGCGCGGCCGGTATGGGAGATATCGGTGAACTTTACCCCGACACGGATGTTCAATATGCCGGTGCGGACTCCAAAAAGTTACTTCAGGACACGGTACACAGACTTGAAACACACGGTTACCAGGTCGGGAATGTCGACCTTACCATCCTTGCACAGGCTCCAAAACTACTGCCCTATAAAGAGAAGATGCGCAGAAGACTGGCTTCCTTGCTCCATATCAGACAGAACTTTGTCAACATTAAAGCGACCACAGCCGAGAAACTCGGCTTTGTAGGAAGAAAAGAGGGGGTCACGGTACATGCCGTCGCTACCCTTACCTATACGCCTGTAACACAGAAAAAACCTATGAACGGAAAGAACGTATGAAAATAATCATTGTAGAAAATGAACTCTATTTGGCACAAAGTATAGCCTCTAAACTGGGTGAGAACGGATTTGAAACAGAAATATTCAGCTCTATCAAAGAAGCGATGCAGAGCGATGGAGATGCCTACCTTCTCTCCACCAACCTTCCCGGACAGAATGTAGCCCCGTTGATCACGCAGTTCAAAGAGAAGATCGTCATTCTCATGGTCAGCTATATCAACAACGATACTGTCGGAGAACCGTTGAAGCTCGGTGCAAAAGACTACATCGTCAAGCCGTTCATGATCGAAGAGCTGATGAGAAAGATCGAACATTACCAGGAGTATCAAAACCTGAAAAAACATACCCAGCTCTACAGGGAATATATGGAGAACCTTCTTCAGGAGATAGAGACAGATTTCAATATCGACAAACTTGCACCGCCGGTAGTCATACAGACCAACTATCAACGGCTTGTGGACAAGATCGTTTTTGAATATGCGCACAAAAACGGCAAACTGCTTACCTTCATCCCTCTGGGTACCAAAGAGTGGAAAGAGAAGATCACGCAGAGCAAACAGGATTCGCTGCTCTATATTACAGAGGTGCATACACTGAAAAAGAGTGAAAGGGAGTACCTGCTTAAGCAGCTTAAAGAGCATAATTTCATTCTTTGCAGTACCTCCGAAATAGAGACCGGTTTTCCTACGATGACGCTCAATACCGACTCCAAACTCTACGACCAGAACGAGATACTGACCATCGATGATTATGTCAAATTCATCGTGAACAGTTTCCAGTATAAGTTCCCTGATACAGAACTCTCCAAAAAGCTGGGGATCTCACGTAAAAGCCTGTGGGAAAAAAGGAAAAAATATGGACTCTTCAAAAAGAAATAAATACAGCAAATCACTCTATATCGATACCGAAGCACTCTCCACCCTTGCTTTGGTCAAGGCCGGCCTGATCTCTCCTGTGGATAAACTCATGAACGAGAAGGAAGCCAAAGAGGTCGATGAGACCAAAGTCTACAAAGGCGTACCTTTTCCTTTTGCCTTTATTCTTGCTCCCAGAGGCACACACAATACAAAGACGTTGAAAAACCTTAAAAAAGGCGACAGGGTAGCACTGGTAAATTATGGGAAAAAGGTAGGCGAACTTATCGTTGACGAAACCTTTACCATCGATCCGGAACAACGTCTCTACAATATTTACGGTACGACGGACCCCTCCCATCCGGGTATCAAGAATACCACTGCCAGACTTGGGAAAATTGCGGTGAGCGGAGAGTATACGGTAGATTACCCACTTATCAACGATAATATCAAACGGATAAAGAGCATGATCACCAGAACCGGTGCAAAATTCGTCTCCTCCATCATGCTGGCAGCCAACCCCTTCAACCGTGCGCATGAAAGGATGATACGCCAGGCCATCAGCGATTCGGACCTGCTGATCATTTTTCTGCGTAAACCTTTTACAAGTGAAGGATTGCGCTATGACATCCGCCACAATGCCCTGACCACATTCATAGATAACTTCCTGCCACGCAATAAAGTACTGGTGATCCCTTTTGAGAACTCCTATATCTTTGCGGGCTTCAACGAGCTCATTCTCGATGCATTGCTGGCAAAAAACTACGGATGCCACCAGCTTGTCATAGGGAAAAACCACGGGGGACTGGGACTCTACTACGACAAGAACCGTCTCAATTCCGTTTTTGACCACTGCAAGAACATAGAGATAGATATCAAAACCGTCGATGAGTATGTCTACTGTGATACCTGCAAAACACTGGTCAGCACACTCACCTGTCCCCACGGGCAGCACCACCATGTCCACTACCATTCCGAGTCGATCATGAAACTGATTCAGGCGGGGCTTGTTCCTCCCTCCATTCTGGTCAGGAAAGAGGTTTCAGCCAACATCCTTGCCGCCCTTTTCCCGGACAGGTTCGAAAACCTGCAGGAGATGCACTACTCCCTTATGCCGGGGTCGGGCCTTCTGGAACAGCAGAGCGAAGAGCAGTTCTACCTGAACCTGATTGAACTCTATCAGACCTCATCATTGACATAAAAGAGAATATTTACAGTCCAACAAAGGAAATACCATGACGATCCAAAAACTTTTTCTGACCTTCGGCGGGGCCGGGCTCAGTCCCAAAATGCCCGGTACCATCGGTACACTGGCCGCACTTCCTGTAGGGTTGGGCATACTCTATTTCATGGGGATGGAAACACTCTTCATGTGTACCTTCGCCATTACAGTCATAGCTGTTTTCGAGATCAACAAATATGAAAGGGTGACCGGGGTACATGACCAGCAGCATATCGTCATCGACGAGGTTTCGGGGATGTGGTTCGCACTGATGGTAACGTTTCCTACCGCGGAAGCCATGACCTACCCCTATGCGGACCTTCTTGCCATCCTGTTCAGTTTTGCAGCGTTTCGCCTTTTTGATATCTGGAAACCCTCTACCATCGGCTGGATAGACAGAAACGTCAACGGAGGCCTTGGCGTCATGCTCGATGATGTACTTGCGGGAATTGCAGGAGGCTTACTGAGCGTTGTCGCCCTGATGGGGATAGGAAAACTGTTTTAGGCCTGCTTTCCGATCGAAGTTCTCCAGTACTGTTTTGATCAGGGTGCTGTACTGCTGCAATACTTCATTTTCCACCTCTTTGCCGGAACGGAACATTTTATGATATTTCTCCAGTGAAGTTCTCAGCGTTTCATCCAGCCACTGCTCTTTGAAACTGCTCTCCATGGAAACTTCTACGACACTCCTGACAGCATGGGAACGGTTGATCACTTTCATCATATGATAAAGCGCACGCCCAAGAAGGATATAGGGGAAATTTCTGTTTTTCATAGGACCTGTTTCCAGAGAGTATTTTCCCAGATGTTGCCCAAGCACTTTGACATCCGCCAGTTCATTAAACCCGAAATACGCTCCCGCTCCGCCGATAACAGCCCCGATCGCCCCGCCAAGCAGAAGCGTATGCCCTGCAAAAAGCAGGTCGATGCCGGCACCGGTTACGGCACCTCCGGTAGCGGCCGTAACAAGCAGCTCCTTGCGTGTCAGCCCGAAGATCGATGCACTCTGTTCAGAAAAGAGGTCCAGCCCCTCAAACAGCAGCAGTTCCTGCTCTTTTTTCAGGTGTTTGTGCTGCCAGATGGCTTCGATTCGCTGCTGGCTCTCTTTTTCAAACCTTCTGAGCCTCTCTTTGTAACGCTCTTCCACCTTTCTCTCATCTGCCTCGCTTGCCTTCTCCGTATGAAGCGTATAACGTTCGACATAAGAGAGCGCATGATACATCAGCCGGCTAATCTCTGCGGCACTCTGTTCAAGCATTTTGGAATGAAAACGTTTAAAGAGCGCTATCGATCTGTTGACAGGAGCGATCCACTCCTCGTTCAGCTGGGCGATACTCTCCAGAAGCGACAGATGCTGTGAAAAGCTCGCTTGCATAGGGTTGAAACTTCTTACCATTTTAAAATACTGCCCCAATGCCCTTTTCCACTCCCTGCTGTAATCCGTCTCATCTATATGGTTGATGAGCGCCATCGAGGGCTGCCCTGTCCAGCGCAGTATCTCCATCTCCGCTTCATACTCTTCCCCGTAAGGCTTGGAAGCATCCACCACATAAATGATCCCCGCTCCTTCCATAATGGGTTCAAGCAGTTCGATCTCATCTCTGAAACGCTCATCCTCTCTGTGGGCATCGATAAATGCCTGAACAACCTCATGCCTTTTATCGGCAGAGACATCATGCTTTTGCAACCAGGAGAGTACCCTTCTGGCTCTTTGAAAACCGGGGGTATCGAAAAGTTCATAGAGGATCTTCCCATCCACTTTCAGCGGGAAACTCTGTTTTCTCACCGTACTGCCCGGCGTGTCGGATATCTGTACCGTATCATCCAGTGCAAGTGCGGACACGATACTGCTCTTTCCTTTGTTGGGATGTCCCACGACTGCAAATTTTGGATACTCCGTACTCATCGTTTCAACCATACTTTTCCACTCTCCAGTCTCTGCAGTTTTCTTCCCCATACTTCAACCTCCCTGACTTTAGGACGGTATGCATTCTCTGCCGTACCTACCGGTACGACTACGATCTTCCGTGCAACATGGGCCATCTCTTCCAGAAAATCCATAAAATCCATTGTAGGGGGTTCCCAGGCTTTGACATACAGTACGATTTCCCCTGTACATCTGGAGATGATCTTGCTATCCTCTTCCAGACTGTTTCCTCCTCCGGCCTTGTCGACCTTTGGCGTGATAACGGACATATGTTCATTCAGTAGGTGAAGTGCCTCCTCGGCCATGGACCATCCTACTGCACGGTCATAGGAGCGGTCAAGCGTTTCGGTCTCCTGCATATAGACACTGTTTCTCTCTTCTGCTGCATTCTCATCACTCTTCTCGGAAGTCGTAATCACAGGCTCGTTCATATCGGCAAGCAGGGCAGCCACGCCTTCAAGACTCAGGAACGATCGTTTCAGCGCCCGTGCATACCCCCATTTTGCCATGCACCACACCGCTATGCGTAACAGTATGGCATAAAAAAGTGTTGCGAAAGCAAGAAACTTCCACCACTCTCCAAGTTTTGAAGCGTGTGCGATCATCTGTGTATCAAGTTGTTCCCCCAGCCTGAAGTACTGACTCTGTTCTATCAGTTCCACCGAAGGAACGGCCCAGGGGAAGTGATCTTTCCATGCAAATGCAAGTGTGGAAAGAAAGGTATGGAACGCTTCGGGGGAGATATGGAGTGTCGTACTCCATGCAAACGCGATATCTTTTGTGACCACCATCCCAAGCAGTGCACACAGAAGTCCGGCTGAAAAGAGCAAAGCAAGCAGTTGGGAGCGAACAATGACAAGCCAGTTGGAGAGTCTTGGAGGTATCTCTGTCTCCTTGAACGATAAGCGGAATCTTCCTGGCAGCAGATGCACCATGCGCTCCATCCAGTATGCCGGAGAGATATGGACAAGAAAACTCTGCGCACGGTTGGCCCGCAACATGGCAAGCAGCGACAAAGAGATGCTAACCAGCGGTAACACTACCGCCACCGCCAGAAAGTAGATGATATTGACAGGTTCATGCCCACTGTAGCTGAGCAGTCCGATACCGGAAAAAAAACCAAGGAAAAATGCCACCACAGACAAAGTCAGTGTAATGCCGTAAAGATAGGAGGAGAAAGTATCGCTAAAAAGCGGTTTTTTCAGGTGTGGCCTCCTCTCCTGGCTCCATGCACGAAGCTGCCGGAGAGGATCATCGATCCACTTTTGATGCTGCAGTCCGAAGGCACGCTTCTCTTCACGCGTACTCCTGTCATGTTTGAGTACTGCATAGAGGTCAAGATATGTTTTCAGATTCATACGCCGCTATCTCTTTTTATCATCTTGTACAAAGAGAGAAGTACCGGACTCCCCTCCTGGTAGCTACTCATGCTCCTCTTCCGGACATCCGTAGATCAGGCAGCGGAGTTTTTTACGGTACACTTCATCATCATAATGCGCTACCCTTGCCACCCCCTCTTCAAAGGCTGTTTTCGCTACCGCAGAGGCTACCCATATCAGTACCTCTTTATTGAAAGGCAGAGGAATGATGTGTTCTTTCCCATACGCAAGATTTTCATTATGGTACGCTGCTTTGACATAGTAGGGTACCGGCTCTTTCGCCAAAGCTGCCAATGCTTTTGCCGCCGCCATTTTCATCCCTTCGGTGATCTTTCTGGCACGGACATCGAGTGCTCCCCTGAAAATGAACGGGAAACCCAGCACATTGTTGATCTGGTTGGGATAGTCCGAACGTCCCGTTCCCATAATGACATCATCCCTGACCTCTTTGACCTCTTCAGGCAAGATCTCCGGTGTCGGGTTGGCCAGGGCAAAAATGATCGGCTCCGGCGCCATTTTCGCCACCATCTCCTTGCTCAATGCACCCGCTACACTGAGCCCAAGGAACATATCGGCCCCCTCGATGGCATTGTCGAGCGTTTTCTCTTCCGTCTGTACGGCAAACTCCTGTTTATAGCGGTTAAGGTCATTCCGTTCAGTTGAGATGACACCTTTTGAATCACACATGACAATATGCTTCACACCAAGATTCCTGTACATTTTTGCACAGGATATCCCCGCTGCGCCCGCACCGTTGATGACGATCTTGATCTCATCGGCTTTTTTGCCTGTCAGCTCCAGTACATTCATGAGTCCTGCTGTGGTAATGATGGCCGTTCCGTGCTGGTCATCGTGAAATACGGGAATATCAAGTTCCTCTTTGAGGATACGTTCTATCTCAAAACACTGCGGTGCCTTGATATCTTCCAGGTTGATCCCTCCGAATGTCGGGGCTATGGCTTTACAGGTCGCTACGATCTCCTCTACCGTATGTACATCCAGTTCAATATCGAACGCATCGATATCTGCGAACTTCTTAAAGAGTACCGATTTACCCTCCATGACCGGCTTGCTTGCAAGCGGGCCGATATCTCCAAGCCCGAGCACGGCTGTTCCGTCGGAGATGACCGCTACAAGATTGGCACGGTTGGTGTATTCAAAAGAGAGATCCTCATCTTTGGCGATCTCGAGACAGGGGATAGCCACACCTGGCGTGTAGGCCAAAGAGAGTTCATACTGTGAAGTACAGGGTTTCGTCACTTCTATGCCTATCTTCCCTTTTTCATGGTATTCCAACGCTTTCTCTTTTGTAATCTTTGCCATCCGTACCCCTTTGTCATAATCAATGGATTATTATACTGAAACTCTGATATCAGCCTACTGACACGGCCATTCGTCCAGAAGAGGATTTTATGGATAAGCAAAAAAGATCTGCCAGGTTACGCAAAATACTCCGCAATGATCTGCGGGAACAACTTCATTGTTTTTCTCGCTTTTTCTATCTTCGGTTGGAAGATTTCGGTACTTGCTGGGAATGTATCCATCAGTTCCTGATAGATCACGATCTTCTCCTCCATATGGTTCTCCAGCGCATCGAGGACTGCCTGCATGTTCTCACGACTGGTCGCATACTTCATCAACAGCTCGAACATACGCTTGCGCGGATGGATCGCCATCGAATCACCTGCGGCAAGTGCGATCTCTTTGATATCCCAGCGGGAGATATAGATACCGCTCACATACGGTGCGATCAGCTTGGCATAGAGCGCTTCTGTATAGGAGGGGTAGTCCTTCAAATCCGCCTCTT
>Ga0256913_10002017_pt1 | contig 10339 bp, 4 predicted proteins | sample Axial_MatmetaG_FD_185970 | JGI IMG/M metagenome (GOLD analysis project Ga0256913, IMG submission 185970) | Deep-sea worm associated microbial mat communities from Axial Seamount, Juan de Fuca Ridge, Pacific Ocean - Axial_Mat | ecosystem: Environmental > Aquatic > Marine > Oceanic > Microbial...
TCAAGACAATCTTTCCATACTGTAACTAAATCTTTACTCATCTATTAATCAATAATTTACAGGTTATTGCAGTTTCCCTATTTCAGTGAGCAATATCAACAAAAAAAAGTTAAATAAAAAATTTTTCTAGTATTGTTTTTTAATTATTTTTTGTTATGCAAATATATTTTTTACATTTTAGCTTACTCACTCCAAAAATAATATTTTTTTTAGATGATTGATTTATTTTTTTATTTTTTTTGATGAGTTTCTTTTATTTAGAATCACTACACATAACTACAATAAGTTGTAAAAAATTATATCTATTTGCCTAACAATTCTTTGGCTTTTGCTACCGAAATCTTTACATTACCATTGTAGGCAACAACAAAGGCATCGGTAACTCCTTCGTTAATTAAAATGCTTTTCATTTGCGAAGCTTCTTGGTATGTTTTATAGTTTCCTATTGCAAATACTGTATATCCCCTATCATCAACAAATTGAACAAGATTTTTTGTTCTTGAAACAGATAAAAACGATTTTACATTGCTTATTGGAACTTGTGTTTTGTATGCTCCAATCTGAACTTTATAGTTGATTTTTGAAATATCTGCTACAGTTTCTTCTTTTGGCAAAGTTTCTGTTTTTACTTGAGGAAGATTGACATCAACAGAATTTTCTGTATTTACATTTGCTGCTTTTAATTTGTTTGCTTCCGATATGCTTATACGTTTTCCATTATAATAAGCTGTTACAAAGGCATCTTTAATTCCTAATTTACGAATTCTGTCTTTTTCTATACCGGCGGTTGATACATCGCTAAAAATACCTGTTGTGTATCTAATAAATCCATATTGGGTAACATCTTCGTATATTGGTGATAGATTATATAATCTAGAATGCGATACCGGCTTTTTGTAAACTCCAATTTGTACTGTATATAATAGGTCTGATTTTGCTTTAATATTATTTGCCTTAACTTTTGCATTACTAGATGTGTTATCCACATTATTGCTAGAGTTATTAGCAGCTAATTGTGAGCTTGATACAGATACTTTGCTTCTATCTTTAACGTTTGCCGATTCTTTAACAGCTAATGCGTCATAATTAGATGTTCCTTGCTTAGCTTCTGTTCTTGCTATATATAAAGGTATTCTTTTCCCATCGCGATATGCTACAACAAATGCATCTTTATACCCCATTGTTTTTACTTCGGATAAAGCTAATTTAACTCCTTCGTATGTTTTAAACTGTCCTACTAAATATCTTGTATATGCACTTCCTTGTATTTTTTCGGCAGCCAATGGACTTAATCCGTTAAAAGCATCTTCTCTAACTTTGCTTTTAAATGCTCCAACTTGCACTTTAAATATAATGCCCGAAGGTAATTCCGGATTTACCGGTATTGGATTTGAATTTGTATAAACTGATACCGGATAAACAGAAAAGTTTTCAAAAGTATTATTACTACTAACAAGTTCTGTATTATTGTTTGTTTCAGTTAGTTTATTAGCATCAATAATCTCTACTTCTACTTTATCATTTGTATTATCAGCAATATCATTAGTGTTTTCTACAGTATTATTAGTATTATCATCGCTTGTTTTAATAGTTTCATTTGTTGTAGTGTTATTATTATCTGCAAGTATTTCTGTAGTATTTGTATCTACTTTTAGTTTATTATCAGAGGTTTCGTTTGTATTATCAATAGAAGTTTCGTTTGTGTTATCTGTTGAAATCTCAGTATTTGTATGTGCAGTAATATCGGCAGGTTTAACTTCAACAATATCAGTATGAATATTATTTTCAGCATTATTATTGTTATCTGCCAAGTTATTTGTAATATCTTCCGGTTGAATATCAAGATAAACACTGTATGACCTTTCCATTGCATCAATACCTTCAATCTCCAGCTCATTTGCTTCTAACAATAAAGCATAAGCTTTTTTAGGATCTTCAACTACTTCCGATTTGTTTCTTAAAGATTTTGCTCTTTTATAATATTTATCAGCATCTTTTGCCAGTTGGTTTCCTTGGCGTGCCTTTTCCGATTGATCTTTTAACCTAACATCTCTTATATGATTTTTATAGCTATAGTATTTATTATCGTTTTTATTTTCTAATATTTCTGCTTTTGAAAATTTTAATGCAAAAACTTCATTTTCAAGCTTATCTATCTTTTTCTGAGTTTTTTTATTTGTTTTCTCATCATCAGTTAATATAATCGATTTTTTATATTCTTCAATCTCGGCATTTTTTTCTTCTATCTGATTATCAATATCATCTGCTTGTATTTCTATATCAGTTATTTTGTCTAAATCTAATAATTCATCTTCGTTTAAGTCAATATTTTCAATAATTTTATCTGTTGTTGCTTTTCTTACATTTTTTGTACTAACCTCTTTATTTGCACTTAATAAAGGATCAATTTTAATTAAATTACCGGAACTGACAAAAACATCATCAGTGTTATCAATCATTATATTAACTGCCGTTTCTTGATTTGACATTGCAACTTCTTCAAATTCTTTTGCTTTCTGAAGTTTAAATAACTTTTTATCTAAGTCTTGTTCTGTTTCTGCTTCTTTTCTTAAGATACTTGCATTAGAATAGAAATACTCTGCTTCTTTAATGTACTGATTTGCAGATTGCTTATTGTTATCAGTAACAGTTTCTGTATTATTTAACTCTTTAAGTTTATTATTATACATATTATACTTTAAACTATCTGCTTGCTCTAGTTCTACTAATGAAGCCACTATGTTTTGCTTCAACTCCACCCTCTTCGCTTCTAGTTTTGGTAAGTCTTTCTTATTATTTTCACTATACCTATTATTGATAAGTTCTATTTCTTTTTCAATATTATTAAGTTCTATGCTATTCTCTTTTATAGCTTTTTCTGACTTATAACTGATTTTAGAATATGCGTTATAATCTTCTTCATCTTTTAAACTTAAGGTTATTGAGTTATTATTTTTATTTTCTGCAATGTTTACAACATCTGATGTACTTAAACAAATATCAAGAGCTTGTTTTTGCTTGTTTATTGCTAATTTCTCATAACTTATAGCTTTCTCTAATTCTTTTTTATCTTCGGTACTTGTTCTAATTGCATTTGCTTGTATATAATATGCCTGTGCTTCGTTCCTTAGTTTGTTTGCTTCGTTGGCATTTGGTATATCTTTATTATAATGCTTTGATATCACATTATCTAAATTCTGATATTCAACATAATTTGCATCTTTATATATATTGTTTGCAATTACAAATTGTTTATCTGCTTCAAGTTCTTTTTGTTTTATTGTTTCCTTTATCTTTTTACTTTCCGCTTCGGTAGAAGAACTTAATGCTTGTTTAAAATTATATATTTCTTCTTCTAAAATCTTATATTTATTTAATGCTTCATCAGCTGCTTTCTTATCATCTTTTACAAATGAGATATTTTGTTTTTCTTTTTCGTTAAGTTTATTTGTATTCTTTATTTCGTAAGATGAAGCTTGGGCATATAATTCTTCATCGGAAATATTTGTTTCTGTAGTTTTGGCAATATTCTTTTCTAATTCGTCAGCTTTAATCTTTGATACTACAGCTAATTGATTATTTTCTTTAATTTTTGCATCAATTTTTGCAATTTCGTTATCAATTTCTGCCTTAGAGCTTAATGTTTGAACATTCTTTTTAGTTTTAATAAATGCTTGTTTCTTTTGTTCTAAGTCTTTAACTTTATTCTGATAATATTTTTGTTTAAATGTTTCCTTTATATAAGCATTAAGCTCAGGAGAATTATTTGCATTTTCAAAAGGAAATTGTTTTTCTTCTTTAAACTCTGAATTTGTTTTTAGGGCTAAAGTTTTTATTTCTTCTTCTTTTACCGATATTTCTTTATTTAATTGCTCGTTTTCGTTTCTTTTGATAATTGCTAATTGTTTTAAATCTTGAGCTTCGTTATTTAATACTTCTTTTTGGCTCTCATCTGTAACAGAATTTGCTGTGTTTTGTTTTTCTTTTGCTAAAGCATTTAATGAATCGCTTAATGCAATATTTCTATTCAACTTATTATATAAGCTGGTAATTTCTGCATCTTTTTGTGCTATTATTTCAAGATTATTCGATTTTGTTTCTGTGTTATTTGCTACAACTGTTGTTGTTTCAGTTGATGTATTATCAGTTTTATTTTCTGTTTCTAATTTGTTTGCCTTTGCTATTAATTGTTTATTTTTATTTGTTTTCAACTCAACAATCATTTCTAACTCAGATACTTCTTGAGATAATGCTTGTTTATTGGCTTGGTCGGTTTCTTTACTGATTTGTTCTTTTTTAACTACAATAATACTATTTAACGAATCTACAATTCCTTGATTATTATTAATTTCTGTAACAACCAACTGTGCTTCAGGATTTTTATAATCAGATTTTGATATTCTGTTTGTTACAATAATTGTTGGTTTAACGGTATTTGTATTATTTACAATTTCGGTATTGTTATCTGTGTTATCTGCTGTATCTGTGTTATTTGTGTTTTCTACTTTTTCGTTAGAATTATCTGCAACAGTTTCAACTTGTTCTGCCTTTTTCATTTCTGCCAATAATTCGTCTGTTTGCTCATCAACAGCATCGGTAACAACTAATTTATTAAGCACATCAAGTTCTAAACTTTTGCTATCAATAATTTGGGCAAATTCTTCTTTATTAATGTTCTTTGTTTTCTCAACAAGTTCAGCTTTTCCAACAGTAGACCTGTTTTCTGCAATACTATTTAAAAATTCTATTTCGTTTTCAAGCTTTTTTTGTTTGTATGCAAGCTCTTCTTTTTTCGATAAAGCATCTTTGTAAGTAACAATTAATTTTTCGTTTTTGTTCTTTAAATCATTTGCTTCTTGTGTTTTACCTTCGCTAACAAGAGTTTTTATTTCTTTTGTATTATCATCAATCTCTTTTTTCAGACTAATAACCGATGGCTCTATATCTTTTTGTTGTGGTTTTATTGCTAGTAATTCTTCTTTTCGTTTTGATATTTCTTTGTTTATTTCGAAATAATTAGCATTATTTTTGGCAATTTTTTCTCTGTTTTTATTTATTATCTCAACACTTTGTTCAACGCTACTGCTATTTTTTACCTTAACTACAACTTCTTGTGTTTCCTTTGTTTCAACTTTTCTTTGCGATAAATTAGAGTTGATATTATTATAAACATTATATGCTAAAACTGCCTCTTCTTCTTTTTGTTTAGCTTCAATTTTCATTGCTTTAGCACGTTGCTTATCGGCTTCCGATAAATTATCTTGAGACAATAGATCGGTAGCTTCTTTTTTCAATTCCTCTGCTTCTTGATGTTTAACATAAGAATATAAAAGAGCATTATCTTTATTATCTTTAGATTCTACTTCAATAATTTCTTGCTTACTTTTGTTTTCTTCTGCAATCTTAACAGCTGCTTCTGTACTAACAACATCTTCTACCGATAAGCGTTCAAAATTATAATTCTGTGTATCTCCTAAAGAATTGCCATCTCTATCATTATTAGCTTGATTACTTTGATATTCAGAATTTTTTGCTTTTGTTTCATCAACTAAAGCTAAAGGTGAAACTTGTAATAATGATTTTGATTTCACTTCATTAATATCCTCTATTTTTCTTTTTACAGGATTTTTATCAATAAGTATTTTATATACCGAAATTTTGTCTCCGTTAGTTTCTCTGTTCGAAGCAAAATATGCAAATTCATCATCAACATCAGAAATATACAAATAGTCGTCATAAGGTGTATTTGTAGGAAAATCCATATTTACCGGCTCGCTCCACTGCGATTTTGCACTATCGTATTCCGATTTAAAAATATCGTATCCACCCATACTGTTATGCCCTATTGATGAGAAATACAGCGTTTTTCCATCGGAATGTAAATATGGATATGCATCGTCATATTTTGTATTTATAACATCGGACAGTCGTTCCGGCTCGCCCCACTCTCCATCTTCTTGCTTTTTTCTTTGATAAATGTCTAATGTCTTAGATTTTTTGCCATAGCTAGAATAATAAACTATACCGCTATCCGACAAGAACATCAATTGTTTTTCTCCTGATTTTATATCGGCTTTTGTTTTGTATTCTTTGGGTTTAATTATCAGCTTACCGCCAAAATCGTTAAGTTTATACGAATAGTAATAGTTTTCTTTACTGATTTTCTTATTCTCTACAACAACTAAATCGCTGATATACTGTATTAACTCACGACCGTTTGTTGCCATTCTAATATCTTTGTCTATATCATAAAGTTTTACAGCATCATCGCCACGCTCTTGTTTAAATTTCTGATAATACTCCAATGCCTTATCAAAATTATAGTTTAAATGATAAACTCTACCCAAATAATAATCTAGCTCAATTGCATCTTCTTTGCTCAAATTATTCTTTTCGGCATATTTTATATATTTTAATGCTTCATCAATTTTTATGTTTTGCTCAACCAAACACACACCATAATAGAAATTATATGTGGCACTTTTTCGGTAAACACTTAAAAGTTGAGAAAACTCCTCTCCTGCTTTTTTATAATTTTTTGTTGATATATGTTGAAATGCAGCATCTTCAACGGCTTGTTCTTGTGGTGATAATTCTTGAGAATATAAGCTGCTAAGCATTATAAAAAACATACTTACAATAAAATATATTCTCATTTTAGTCATTAAATTCTTTTATTTAAAATTACAATTATCTAATTTTTCGAAAATATCAATTAATTGGCTAATATAAAAACAAATATCATACAATTTATTAATATTTATTATGATTAGCATCTTTTATAAAAAACAAAGAGAGTAATTAAAAACTAATTACTCTCTTTTATTTACTATTGATATTTTCTTATGAAAGATAATTAAGAAGATTTTTCTCAATTCTTTCTTCGATATTTTCAGTATCAGATTTTTGAAATTTTTCTCCTGTAATAATCTCGTAAAGTTCAATATATCTTTCCGATATTGAATTTACAATTTCATCAGTCATTTCGGGAACTTCCTGCCCTTCTTTACCTTGAAAACCGTTTTCCATCAACCATTCGCGAACAAATTCTTTAGATAATTGTTTTTGCGATAAAGCTTTATCAAAGTTTTCTTGATATACATCGGCATAAAAATAACGCGACGAATCGGGAGTATGTATCTCATCTATCAAGTAAATTTGATTACCAATTTTTCCGAACTCGTATTTTGTATCAACTAAAATAAGACCTTTTTCGGCAGCCATTTTAGTACCTCTTTCGAAAAGCTCCATTGTGTATTTTTCGAGCAAAGCATAATCTTCGGCAGAAACCAAGCCCTGAGCAAGAATTTCTTCTTTAGAAATATCTTCATCGTGTTCGCCTTGCTCTGCCTTGGTTGTAGGTGTAATAATTGGGGTTTCAAAGCGTTGATGTTCTTTCATTCCATCAGGAATTGGCACACCACAAATCTGTCTTGAACCATTTTTGTACGAACGCCAAGAACTTCCGGTTAAATAACCACGAATAATCATCTCTACAGGAAATGTTTCAACAAATTTACCCACCATTACATTTGGATCGGGTGTAGCAGTTTTCCAGTTTGGAACTATATCTGCCGTAGCATCAAGAAACTTTTCTGCTATTTGGTTCAATACCTGCCCTTTGTAGGGTATTCCTTTTGGCAATACTACATCGAATGCCGACAAACGATCGGTTACAACCATTACTAATTCTTTGTTATCTATATTAAAAACTTCTCTAACCTTTCCTTTATATTTTGAAACTTGTTTCGGAAGTGTAAAACTTGTACCTAATATTGTATTCATATTTTTTAGTTTACTTGATAATTTTGCACAAAAGTACATTATTTTTTTCATTCATAAAATAGTAAATCTGTGTTAGAAGAAATTAGCCCGCATTATTCAGTTAAAAGTTTTTATATACACGTAATTTGTTAATTAACAAATTAATACAAAGTGCTATACATTTAATTTTTAGCAAAGCAAGGCTGCCGCTTGAATCGTTGGACTGTGTAATTTAACAAAACGCTCGAAGGTCTATAACGCTTCGAGCTTACCCCGCATTATTTACCGAAAAGTCCAACAAGTGAATCCACAAGTGTTGGTTCTTGTTTTCTTTTCACATTCTAAAGAAAAGTATTAATTATCTGATAACCTGATACATAAACAGTTTTATTGGTAAAGATATTAATCTTTTATGCAACAGTCTTATTACTTATAATCTTTATATAAAATATTAAACAAGCGTCCTTGATCTATAATACCTTTTGTTTTTTTATTTCGCAACACAACAATGGTTGTTGAATCCTTTTCTACTCTAACTAATAAACTTTGATATCCGTACCACCAACCAGCATGATAGAGTATTTTACCTGCTTCGCGGCTGTTATACATTCTCCAACCATAGCCATAGTTCTTGTATGCCCATTTGCGTTTTCCCATTGGCTGAAAAGCTAGGTTTAAAATTGTATCGTTTATTATTTTGTTGTTATATAATCCTTGATCCCATTTATATAAATCCTCTACAGTTGTGTATATTCCTTTATCTCCTACTACTCCATTAAGAAAGATATCTTCGGCAGGAGTTCTTCTATACTTATAACCAATTGCTATATCCGATGGTAAAATAGTTTTTCCTTTTCTATAAACAAAAGTATTTTGCATATCTAAAGGATCGAAAATATTTTTCTTTAAATATTCATCAAAAGGCATTTTAGAAATTTTTTCTACAATAGAAGCCAAAACCATGTAGCCGGTGTTACTGTAATCAAATCTACGACCTGGTCTATAATAGCGAGGTGGTTTGTATTTTTTTAAACAATCTATTGCTTCGTTGTTTGTTACTGCTCCGGTATCTTTATTATGAAAATTTCTATCGCATAAATAAATATAATTTGGTAAACCTGATTTATGAGTTAATAACATATGTATCGTAATATCTTTATAAGGAAAATCAGGCAAGAATTTTTGAATTGTATCTTGTAAATCTAACAAAGATTTTTCGTAAAGTTGTAAAATTGAAACAGCAGTAAATTGCTTAGAAACAGAAGCTATTTGAAATCTGTCATTTAAAGATAATTTTTTTCTTTTTCTGATATTTGAATAGCCGTAACTATTCTCGAAAATCACTACTCCTTTTTGTGCTATCAATACATTACCATTAAAAATACCTGCCCTATTCAAATGCCTAAAATATTTATTAAATTCTTTAGCTTTCTCTCTAGCATGAATATTTTTCAGAAAATTTGTTAAAGTATCAGGAATTATAACAGTATCATGAATATTTTCAGTATTTATTTCTTTCTCGTTATTTTTCTCATCAACACACGATGTGTTAAAGAAAATAAAAATTAATAAAAATATAGTGTGTACTAGATACCTCATAATTTTACAATTGCCAAAAGTAGAAAAAAAGTTTTTATTTTAATCAATTTATAGATATTGTTAATAAAAAAACAAGCATTAAAATATTTTATTAAATATATCTTTACATAAAAATCATATTATGACTATCTTTAGTAAAAGCTTTTTATTTCTAATACTAATATCAATAAATCTATTTTCTCAAAACAATAAAATAACTGTTTATTTTAATAAATGGGTTGATAATGATGCTTCATCAATTATTGATGCACAAAGAGTTATAGATATTAACGACACTTTAATTGCATATATTAACAGAGCTGAAACCAGCATAGATTTTTGTATGTATAACAATAACCTAACAGAAGTTGTAACTGCCTTAAACAATGCTTATAACAGAGGTGTTAATGTAAGGTATATTTACGATAATGATGCTTATAACTCAGCTCTAAGTGGTTTAAATTCTAATATAAACAGTATTCACAATGTAAGTTCGGGAATTATGCACAACAAATTTTTGGTTATTGATGTAGAAACACCTGAAAAAACTTTTTTAATAAGCGGTTCTGTTAACTCTACATATACCAATATTTTTGAAGATTACAACAATTTAATTATAATACAAGACAATGAAATTGCACTTGCATACAAAGATGAGTTTAACGAAATGTGGGGTTCTACAAGTTTAACTCCAAATACATCGAATGCAAAGTTTGGTAGTTCAAAATCAGATAATACTCAGCACAATTTTAATGTAAATGGAACTGATATTGAGGTATATTTCTCTCCTAGCGACGGTGTTAACTCTAAAATTAAAAATACAATTAATTCAGCAGATAATAACTTGTTTTTTGCTTTACTTTATTTTACTAACCTGAGTTCGATTAATACTTTGTCCTCAGTTTCAAATAATTAGTTTTTAAACGAAACAAATTATTGTAACACTATCGGGATAATGTAAGATAATTTGGTAAAGTTTAGGAGCTAATTATTGAAA
>Ga0256913_10002018_pt1 | contig 10338 bp, 6 predicted proteins | sample Axial_MatmetaG_FD_185970 | JGI IMG/M metagenome (GOLD analysis project Ga0256913, IMG submission 185970) | Deep-sea worm associated microbial mat communities from Axial Seamount, Juan de Fuca Ridge, Pacific Ocean - Axial_Mat | ecosystem: Environmental > Aquatic > Marine > Oceanic > Microbial...
CAGTTCGATTTTTTCTATCTCTTCTGGTTTGGAATAGAGAAAACCTTGTATACGTTCAATACCGAAACGCTGAAGAACTTCTAACTGCTTTTTGTTTTCTACTCCTTCAGCAATGACTTCCAGACCAAATTTTTTTCCAAGTGTGGCAATGGTCTCTACAATAATTTTGTCACCCTCATTGCTGTCTACATTGGAGATGAATGAACGATCTATTTTCAATTCATCTACCGGGAGTTTTTTTAAATACATTAAAGAGGAGAAACCTGTACCAAAATCATCGATGGAAAGGGTAACGCCAAGTCTTTTCAGTTGATTGATCTTCATTAAACTTTCGTCCATATTGTGCATCAGAAGATTTTCCGTAATTTCCAGTCTGAGTTTTCTCGGTTCTATCTGATAGGTTTCAAGAAGTTCTCTGATCTTCTGTACAAAGATCTTTTCTTCAAACTGGATCGTGCTGATATTAACAGAAATTCTCCAGTCTCTTTTTTCAGGAAGCTCTTTCCATTTTTGCAATAATGTACACACTTCTTTTAATACAAAGTCCCCTATTCTTATGATCAAACCACTCTCTTCCGCAAGAGGAATAAAATTATTGGGAGAGACTATTTTCCCCTGATCCATCCAACGGATCAATGCCTCTACCCCTATCACTTCATCACCATTCTTATTTAATTTGATCTGCTTTTGGAAAAGAAGTTTAAAGGAGTTTTGTTGGATCGCTTTTCTTAAACTGCTGATTGTATGGACTCTTTTTTCAAGATTGTCCTGAAGTACTTTATCAAAAAACACAATACGGTTCTTACCTGTTTTCTTGGCCTGGTACATGGCAATATCTGCGAACTTCATCAGGTCAGTGACATTTGAATAATGATCAATGATCGCAATACCGATACTTGCATTGATCATTGTCTCCTTTCCTTCAAGTATGAAAGGTTTTTTGATCTCTTCCAACATATTTTCTGCCACAATTTCAGCTTTGAATGCTGCTTCATTGATACTCATTGTATCAAGGTTTAAAAGAATCACAAACTCATCACCTCCTATACGCGCGACGATGCTGGATTCATCCGAACTCTTCTTTAACCTTTTGGTCATTTCTACCAGTACCATATCTCCTACGTCATGGCCAAACATATCGTTGATCTCTTTAAAATCATCAAGGTCTATAAAGAGAAGGGCGCCATAATGCCCGATACTCATAAGATAATTGATCTTTTGTGAAAGTGTTTCCTGAAAATAGCGGCGGTTATAGGTTCCTGTCAGATAATCGTGATTGGCAAGATAGAGGATTTTCTCTTCCTTCTCTTTGAGCTGGGAAATATCTATAATGGCAGAAATTCTTACTTTTTCACCTGAAATAATACTGTCTTTTCCTCTTAACATAGCCCAGAACTTCGAACCATCTTTACGTTGCATCAGTGCTTCATACGGTTCCTGGTCACCGATACGTATTTTCTCTTTGACCATAGGAAAGGACTCTTCTGCAATAAAATCAAATGCTCTTTTCCCTATGACCTCTTCATCGGTATATCCAAAAAGTTTTGCAAAGTTCCGGTTTGCCTGTACTGCATACCTCTCTTCATTGAAGACAACAATACCTTCAATCGTACTGTTTAAAAGTAGGTTGAGTATTTCAATCTGCTCTTTATTGTTCATCATTTTTTCATCTGGCATAGTATATTCTAACATATTGCCATATAAAATAAAACCCAAATCTCGAAATAGGATTCTTTGAATTTGTGCTATGCTCGTATTTAGGGGGTTTGTGTAAAATTTAAGTCGCACCCGTAGGTTCGATGATGATTTTACGCAAAGCCCATAGATGCGATGATAGTGCAAAGTCATGAATTCCTATTTCGGGATTTGGGTAAAAGTTTTTTTATAAGATGTTTGAATATTTTTAAAAAGGAGAGGAGTGAATTAATGTAGATAAGTATCATAAAGCCCCGGTTTGACCGGAGCTATGATGAAGTAAAAAAGAGGTTTATAACTTCTCTGCCTTCTGGACATCATAAAGAATATCGTCCATTGGGTGTCTATACATTGGCATTGCCAATCTTTTCTCATCAAGTACGTGCCCGATAAAGCCGATAGAACGCCCTACGATGAAGAATGCGTTAAGCGTACCTGATTCGATGAACTCATCGATCTCCTCTTCAGCATACCCAAGTGCTCTCCACATATCGACCATAAGGATACCGATCGTACCATCCACGTTGAGAATGAGGTTCTCTTTCTTGGAAGTCGTCAATGCTTCTACCGTTCTTGCATAGTCAAGAAGCGGCGTTTTCGGGAAGTTCTCCGCTGCGTAGTCCATGAGGCCTTTGACACGGAGGTCAGGGTTTTTCAGAGACTTGATACGGTGACCGATACCAGGGATAGGCACACCTTGTTTCTTCATATAACCGAGGAACTCTTTTGGTGAGAGGTTGTTATCGTCTGCATACTTGAAGTAGAGTGCCGCACCGTCGATCGCACCACCGAATCTTGGTCCGATAGTCAAAAGACCCGTAACGAGTGACTCAACCACAGATTTACCCGCTCTTGCCGTTACTTTCGCATTATGTGCACCGGAAACCGCAGGCCCGTGGTCTGCTACTGTTTTGATCACTGTTTCGATAAAATCTGTCGCCCATTTCGGATACTGTTTTTTGAACCAAAGAAGTGAAATAACATCACCGATTCCTTTGCCTGTGCTTGGAAGCGCTACAGAAGAGATAGGGAATCCTGCATAAGTTGCCTCTTCACCTCTGTCATCAGAGATTGTACAGATGAACTGCTTAGGTCTTCTGTAAGCAGGGATCTTGTTAATCTCAGGCTCTTCGATCTCAGCGATCACACCTTTTGCTCTCAAATCTTCATAGACTTCCTTGATTTTTGCAGGAAGGTCGTTGAATGTTGCCGGTACGTGAATACCTGCTTCTGCCATCGCCCTGTTCTTCGCTTCTGCTGTTTCGGAATCTGCATTTGCAGAAGCACCGGCATGACCAAACTGAACACCTGAATCATAGTATTTTGCAATCGTACCGATACACCATGCGATGATCGGCTTTTTGATCTTGCCGGATTTAACGGCATCGATTACTTTGTACTCTTCCGTACCGCCCACTTCACCAAGAAGGATCATATATTTTACATCCGGATTCTCTTCCATTCTGAGCAGGTTGTCGATAAATACGGAACCGACAAATCTGTCACCACCAATCGCAACACCTTCTGCAATACCGTCAGCATTGATCGCAATGATATTTGAAAGCTCATTGAAAAGACCACCTGAACGTGTTACAAGACCGCAAGAGCCGGCTCTGTGAAGTTTGGAGTTGATGATGTTGTCGATCGTACCACCAATGTTTGCAATCTTGAATGCTCCCGGAGCAATCGCACCAACCGTTGCAGGTCCGATAACGGTAACCTTCTTCTCTCTTGCATAGGCGTTCATACCACGTGCCAGTCTCTCAGGGATACCTTCGGCAGTAATCATGATGGTGCTGAAACCACCAATGTCAAGTGCCTCCATTGTTACATCATACGCTGTCCTGAATGATGCAAAGTTCAAAAGAATATCTGCCTGAGGCTGCGCCGCTTTGGCATCGGCTGTACTTTTATAGACAGGAACCATGATTTCATCCGCACCCCAAAAGAACTTCTCAAACTTATTGGAGCTTGTCGGTGCAACGATCGCTGCAACGGATGGAGTCTCTCTTTTGATCACATAGTCGTAATCCAACATTCTCTGGATCGCAGTTTTATTGTTATTCCAAAAAATCGCTTGTGTATCTTTAGTAAATAGTTTTGACATTCTCTTCTCCCTACTTCTCTTCTAGTGCCATACGTACGATATCTGTTACGTGTGTTTCAGGTCCGTAAACTTCGATGTAAAGCCCCATTCTGTCCGCTGCTTCTTTAATATCTTTAAGACCTTTTTCATAGTTTGGCCCACCACGTCTTACATAAATTTTTGTATCTACTGCTTTGAGTTTGTCTTTGTAGTTCTCAAATGCCTGGATGATTCCGGTAAATGTTTTGGCAACATCTGTAAAGTTGGCGATCGCACCACCGATGATCAGTACTTTTCCTCTTCCTTGAGGATCAGGTTCTCTTGTCATGAGATCAAAAATAGTCTCTGCATAGAATTTGGTCTCACCTGTGGTCGGGCCACCTGAATATTCACCATAGTTCGCAAGATCTTCAATCCCTGCCATATCTGCAATGGTATCGGCGTATACAACTGAAGCACCACCACCTGCAACCATAGTCCAGATACGGGCTTCCGGCTTGAGCAGTGTCAGTTTAAGAGAAGCACCCGTTTTTGCATCGGCCTCTTCCACTGCCAATACTTCCGGAGATTTCTCTTCCATACCGAATGATGTCGGATACTCAATGTCTCCCCAGTGATCTACCATCATGAATCCGGCAGTATCATCAACTTTTGCAACCATATCCAGAAGTTCTACATTTTTACCCTGAAGCACAAACGGGTTGATCTCAAGGTATGCGAAGTTGAGCTCTCTGTATGCTTTGAAGAAACCGATTGCGAATTCTGCAAACGCCTCTTTGTCTTCATCTTTGACATCTGCAGGAATATTCTCTCTGATCTTCGCTGCGATCTCTTCCTCTGTTGCAGTAATAGGGAACGCAACCTCTGTTACTTTTTCATCCCAACCCTCTTCTACTTCCATTCCACCTTCGGCAGACATGTAAAGTACATCTTCATCTCCGACAACTGTTGCAGAGATGTAATACTCTTCATCCTGTGTATGGGGAGTGAACGGCTCTACAACGAAATGTGTAAGGTAGTCTTCGGACGGCTCACCTGTAGGAGTGTCACCATCGAATGAGAAGTAAACCTTCTGCTTTTCCGCACGCTTCTCATCGATCCATTTTGCAGCATCTTCAAGTGTTACATCACCAGGTTTGTTCACTTTAAAGAGAACAAGCCCGTTCTTCCCTCTCTTACCAAAAAGCATATCCGGCTTTGCAACAAGCGGCTTCTCTGCCAACCAAGGGTGTGTTGTTTTCGCAGCCTCTCTCAGTTCATCACCAGTCTGTACCAATATCGTTTGATACGGGTAGTTGAAGTTTGGAAAGTATGCATCCCAATGTCTTGCCAAGATAGACTTGGCATCGTACTCTCTAATCGCTTTTTGAGCCATCAAGTTCTCCTTTAATTTTGTTCCCTAAAGTGTAGCACGCAGATGTTTTAAGTTTCGTTTAGCTAATAGAAACGATAAGAAATCTCTTAATATTGTGTATTTTAGAAACAGTTTTCTACTCTGTTTCTCTTCTATTCAAAGCATGGAAGAAGGCCATAATATCGTAACTGATAGCGTTCTCTCCTATATGTCCCTCTATAACAATCTTTTCCTTCTGATTTTAGTTTGTTTGCAAGTATATAGGGTATATAAATACGTTTTGCAAAATGTTTTTCAGGCTCTTTTGCCTTATAGAAAAGCCACTGGTGAAAAAGAATGACGAAAGTGCTTACAACCAGGGAAAACAGTACAACTTTAAAACCTGTTTTATACCGTTTTCGGAACTCGGGAAGTCGTACCTTGATGCTGCGGTTAAACACGTCCAGCATCGATATGATCGAGATTGTAACATAGGGGGCGAAATCCGTAATATAAATACGTTGACGGATAGAGAGCAGTAGAGAAAATGCCAGTGCCGTAAAAGAGATATACCACAAAAGAGTTTTCTTCTCCCTCAGTAAAATACGGTACATGGCATAAAAGAAATAGAAAAACAGAAGTGGGGAAAAGACAGCGGCATACAAACCGAATATCTCAACAAAATGGCCCGTGGGACGCCCTCCGATCTCTATGCCTTTGGAGAGGAAAACAAAAGCGATGAGAAAAGCTGACGAAGAGATCGTCAGCTTTTTATCCCGGTGTATACTTCCATAAAGCAGTAATGCAATAAAAAAAATAATTGATGCCTCATGTATGAAAAAGAGTGCAAGCATAATGAGCGGAAGTGAAAAAAAGTAACCTTTTTCATAAAGCAATACAAAAAGTAACACCAAAGGCAGTACGATAATCGATACGTTCGCCAAAGTACTTGCTGTCAGAATACCTGGAAGAAGCATAAAAATGGATGTAGCGAGGTAACCATCTTCTGCTTTGGAAAAATAACGTTGGCTCAGAAGATGGAAGAATCCTACAGATAAAAAACCGAAAAAGACAAAAAAGATCCTCAAGCCTAAAAAATCAACAGGCAGAAGCATCTTTCCCCACTTCATCAGAAGAGAGACAAAATCATGGGAAGTATAGAGGATCTTCGCCTCATGCGGGCTGATTGGTGTTGTCGTAGCCAGATAGAAAACAGCAATTGTATAAAAAAAAAGTATACTGAGAAAATACTGTTTTTTCATCTGTTTCCTTCAGAGATCAAAGTCTTAAAAAATTATCCAGCATCTCGTGCCCGTACTCACTCATGATAGATTCGGGATGGAACTGTACACCATACACCGGTTTGTCTTTAATTTGCAAAGACATGATCTCATTATCATCTTTGCTGTGAGAAGTAGCGATGATATCTTCGGGAAGGTTCTCCTTGTTCACTGTCAATGAGTGGTAGCGTGTTGCCCTGAACTCTTTGGGTAAATCTTTGAAAATAGGTGTGTTGGTATCTATCTCTACCTGAGAAGTCTTGCCGTGCATCATATGCTTTGCCCTGATCACTTCTCCTCCGAATGCCTGGGCAATACTCTGATGCCCGAGACAGATCCCGAAAATAGGGGTTGTATCGGCAAACTCTTTAATGACATCCAGTGTTACTCCCGCATCATCCGGCGTAGAGGGCCCCGGAGAGAGGATGATCTTTTCAGGATTCAGCGCTTTGATCTCTTCGATCGTCATTTCATCATTACGGATCACTTTCAGGTCTGCGCCCAGCTCTTTGCAATATTGCACGACATTGTATGTAAAACTGTCATAATTGTCTATCATTAATACCATATTATCTTTTCCTCTTCAAATCTTCAGACCAGAAAAAATCGATCCATTTATCCGCTTCCCTTACATACCAGTCAGGGATTATTTTAGCACTTTTCTTATAAAAGAGTGATGCCGTACGGAAAGTGATATGGGGATACGATTTTTTCAATACTTCCAACACTTCAATAAGTGTATCTCCAGAATCGACGATATCGTCCACAATCAATACATTTTTACTGTGATCGAGTTCCGGGATATTGAAAACTTTCACCTCATCAAGCTTTTGCGTGGCATTATAGCCTATCGTATTGATACTGTAAACCTTACGTATATCATAATACTCTCCCAAAAGCTGCGCCAGGCTCATACCGCCTCTGGCAATGGCGATTACCGTGTCAAATCTCCACGCTATCTTTTGCGTCAATACTTTTGTATCGGAGAGAAAATCGTCATAGGCATAGTAAAGGTGTTCCATCAATACACCTTCAGCTCATTGTAGAGGCTGTCCCGCTCTACAGGAGTAAAACCGGCATTCTGGATCATTGCGACAAAATCCTCCAGTTTCATTCCCTGTGCGGAGGCGGCACCCGCTGCAGCCTGAATAGACTCTTTTTCGATCGTTCCGTCCAGATCATCGGCACCGAATTCCTGTGCAATGAGCGCCAGATTGATCGTCGAGGTCGCCCAGTAGGCTTTGATATGGAGAATGTTGTCCAGCAGAATACGCGCAATGGCATAGGTCTTGAGAATCTCCTGTCCTGTCGGGAACTCTGTTACTTTAAGAAAATTGTTCTCTTTCTGGTACACCAGCGGGATAAAGGCATTGAAACCGCCCGTCTTGTCCTGAAGATCCCTGAGTCTGAGCATATGGTCGATACGGTGTGCTCTGGTCTCGATATGGCCAAAGAGCATGGTCGCATTGGACTCTCTGCCTCTTTCATGCCATTTCTGGTGGATCTCCAGCCACTGTTCGGAAGTCACCTTGCCTTTACAGAGGTATTCACGCACCTTTTCATCAAAAATTTCCGCACCGCCTCCGGGCATGGAGTCAACCCCGCTTTCAATCATTTTATCGAGTACCTCATCATAACTGAGGCCATACTCTCTATGCAGAAAATCAATTTCAGCAGCAGTCATCGCTTTGACATGGATATCTGGGAAGGCATCTTTGATCTTTCGAAATGCATCCATATACCACTCTACCCCGTCATTAGGATTGTGTGCGGAGACAATATGCATCTCCTTGGCACCGTTGGCTACAGAATTTCTGACGATCTCGAGTATCTCATCATGACTCATGGTATACTGGTTGGGGTTCTTTCGGCTGGCAGAATAGGCACAGAATTTACAGATATCCGCACAGACATTGGTAGGATTGATATGGCGGTTGATATTGAAATAACTTTTCCTGCCGTACTTTTCACGGCGGATCTCATCTGCGAGTTCCCCCAGGGTATAGAGGTCGAGATCGTAAAGGGCTTCCCCCTCTTCCTGACTCAACCTCTCCCTTTTATGTACCTTGTCTATCAAATCCATCTGCATTCATCCATAATTATTTTTGGGTATTATAACACTTATAGATTAGGAGTTACTAAGTGGATAGAGTCAAAGCAGAGATCGAAGAGTTACTTTACACCAATGCCCCCCATTTTGAGATAGCCAAAGTACTTAAAAAGGATATCAAGCTTTATTTCGACACACTCGAAGAGACCTTTGCCACGTCCGGAGGAAAGGACTTTCTTGTCAAACATACCAAGAAGATCGATACTGTGCTAAAACTTGTATATCAGGTCGCGCACAGGGATATGTTCGGTAACTACGCTCCGCTGAAGAATTCCATTCCCCTGGCACTCGTGGCACTGGGCTCTTACGGTCGGGAACAGCTTTGTGTCTACTCCGATATCGATCTGATGATCGTCTACAAGGAGATCCCCGGCTACAATATCAAGGAGATGATAGAGAAGATCCTTTACATTCTCTGGGATACCGGGCTGAAACTGGGACACCGGGTACATACGGTCGAAGATCTTTATGAGGTTTCAAAGACCGATATCACCATTAAGACCGCACTGATCGAATCACGTTTCATTGACGGCTCCCATTTTATCTGGACAGAGACACAGAATGCCATCTCCAAAATACGACATGATGCCCCCGAAACCTTCATTAAGCTCAAACTTGAAGAGCAGGCACAGAAACATAAGAAATACCCACTTACGATGGAACCCAACCTTAAAGAAGGTGTAGGCGGTTTCAGAGATGCCAATCTGGTCTTCTGGATAGGAAAGGTCTTTTACAATGTCAACAGCATCAGAGACCTTCCGGCTGAGATCGTGGAAGAGAAAGAGTACCGTCCGTTCCGTATTGCACTGGAGTTCCTTTTCAGGGTACGTTCCGCCCTGCATCTGGCAACACACAAGAAAGAGGACAAACTGCGGCTCGACCTTATTCCTTCTATTGCCAGACTGCTGGGATATAATGAAAGCAAAGAGGGGCATATGAAGTTTGCCAGAAAAGTGACTGAGAGCCTCAAGGTCATCCGGCTCTACAGCACTATCTGGCTGGAGAGACTCACCAAAGAACACATAGAACCCATAGATGACAGACGCTACATCTACCCGCAGGAAATTGACCTTAACGGGCTCATGAAACAGATGTGCGATTTTGCCAGTGAAACCTTCTGCGCGCATCCCACTTTCTTGAAACAGTTACTGGTATCAAAACGGCCAGAGCGCCCAAACAGCGCACTCTACAAGACAATACGAACGATCTTCTATCAGCCCCATGCCTACTCCATTCTGAGTACACTCTCCTATGCCAGACTGCTGAAGTATGTGATCCCGCCTATCAAAAAGGTGGTGGATCTTCCACAGTTCGACGGCTACCATCAGTATGCAGTGGACATTCACTCCCTGCGCTCAGTCTATTCGCTTGAAGCCATAGAAGACCCTTTTATTGCAAAGCTTTACGCAGAGCTGAATGGAGATGAAAAGGCATTGCTCAAACTTGTTGTCTTTCTGCATGATGCAGGTAAAGGACGGAAAAGGGACCATCACCTTGTAGGTGCTTCCCTCTTCAAAGTTTTTGCCGGCAAATTGCAGATAGATCCCAAACTGATCAAAATGGGGGAACGGCTCATTCAATACCATACACTTATGAGTAATGTAGCCCAACGTGAAGACCTTTACAATGAAAAGGTGATCCTTGCTTTTGCTTCCCATTTCAAGACCAAAAAGCTTCTCGATATGATCTACATACTTACCTATGCCGATATGAACGGTGTGGGAAAAGGGATCTACACCTCCTTCAATGCCAGACTGATCAAAACGCTCTACCAGCGTTCGATCGAAGCCCTCAACCACACTATCATGATCGATGAAGCGGCCAAAAGGGTCAA
>Ga0256913_10002019_pt1 | contig 10336 bp, 10 predicted proteins | sample Axial_MatmetaG_FD_185970 | JGI IMG/M metagenome (GOLD analysis project Ga0256913, IMG submission 185970) | Deep-sea worm associated microbial mat communities from Axial Seamount, Juan de Fuca Ridge, Pacific Ocean - Axial_Mat | ecosystem: Environmental > Aquatic > Marine > Oceanic > Microbial...
CTGAAAGAGGTGCTCGACTCAAAAACATTTGTTAAATTGTCGAGAAACCAGCTCAATACGATAAAAGAAATATCGGATCATGTTTCAAGCATTAAAGAGTATGTTGCCGAAATGGTAGAGGCAAGGAGAGTCGCTAACCGGATTGGGGAGATTGAAGAACAGGCCAATGCCTATAAAAATACGGTTTTGCCCTATTTTGGAAAAATCAGATCGCACGTTGATAAACTGGAGCTTTTGGTGGATGACGAAATTTGGCCGCTGCCCAAATACAGGGAGCTGTTGTTTTTGAAATAGGAAAAGTCCTGGAAATTAAACGCCACCGTTCAGGATGGATAAAGACAAAAAGTAATCATTATGCTAATTTTGTCTGGCAGGGAGGGTTTTCGGTGAGTCTGTCATTACATGACCGAACCAAAAGGTATATCGGGAATCAAAAACAACATCATCACAAGCAAACATACAAAGAGGAATATACGATGTTTATTAAAGAGTATGGTGTTGAGTATGACGAGCGCTATTTATGGTCGGAATAAAAATCATTGTTTAATGAATGCAGAATTAATATTCAATTATTTTCCCGGATTATCGAGCCGCCAGCAGGAGCAGTTTACAGAGCTTAAGTCGTTGTACGATTTTTGGAATCGGCAAATCAATGTGATTTCCCGTAAGGATATGGACTCGTTTTATCTTCATCATGTGCTGCATTCGTTGGCCATTGCAAAGGTTACCACTTTTAAAGATTTTACCGAAACAATGGATGCGGGAACAGGAGGAGGGTTTCCGGGTATTCCGCTGGCCATTCTTTTTCCAAAAGCTAAATTTTATCTGGTTGACAGTATCGGGAAGAAAATAAAGGTGGTAAAGGAGGTGGCAAAGCAACTTGAATTGGATAATGTTGAAGCCGAACAGCTGCGTATGGAACAGGTTGACCGTACATTCGACTTTATTGTAAGCCGCGCCGTTACCGATTTGGAGAAGTTTACCCGGTGGACTTTTTACAAAATTCATAAACAGTCGTTTAATAATGTTAAAAACGGGATATTGTATTTAAAGGGAGGCGACCTGGCGGATGAACTGAAAAGGGTAAAGGGGCTGAAAAAAACACATGTAAAAACCTATCCGGTCTCCAACTATTTTAACGAACCTTTTTTTGAAACCAAGCAGGTGGTGCATGTTTTTAAGTAAGAATCAGTCTAATTTTCGGCGATAAATAGGCAGGCTTGAAATAAATTTCTATTTTCGTGCGTTTTTCAGATTCTTTTAATCAATAAAAATATTGTTATGACAGAAAAAGTACGTCAGTCATTGAGGGAGTCAACTGCCATGCGCTGGACGGCGTTGGTTCTTGCATCCCTGTCTATTTTCGGTGCATATTATTTTAACTATGCACTATCGTCCATTAAACCTATGCTGGAGAGTGTTCTGGGTTGGAATAGCGAAGATTTCGGGACTTATACATCGGCCTATGCCTGGTTTAATGTATTTCTTTTTATGCTTATTTTCAGCGGGTTTATCCTCGATAAGCTGGGTGTAAGAAAAACAGGACTCGGAGCTACCATAGTTATGTTTTTGGGTACCGCTTTAAACTATTGGGCGGTTAACCATCAGTTTGCCGACGATGCAGTGGTTCATCTCCCCATACTGGGCGATATGAGGGCACAGGTTTGGTGGTCGTCGTTGGGTTTTGCCGTGTTTGGAGTGGGTACCGAAGCCATCGGTATTACCATCTCAAAAGCGGTGGTTCGCTGGTTTAAAGGAAAAGAGATGGCCCTTGCCATGGGTATGCAGATGGCCATTGCCCGTTTGGGTACAGCACTGGCAATAGGTATTTCAATTCCTCTGGCTCTCAAATTCTCGGTAACCGCTCCTATTTTGTTTGCACTTATCGTTATGCTTATGGGGGTTGTTTCGTTTATCCTCTTTTCGATTCTGGATATTAAACTCGATAAATCGGAAGATACGGCAAATGAGGTGAAAGACCCTGATGATGAATTTAAAGTGAAAGATATTTTGCTTATTATCGGAAACCTCGGCTTTTGGTACATTGCCATACTTTGTGTATTGTTCTATTCGGCGGTTTTCCCTTTCTTGTTTTATGCCAACGACTTAATGGTTAACAAATACAATGTTGACCCGAGCCTTGCCGGAACCATCACCATGTTGCTTCCCTTTGGAACCATTTTCCTGACACCGGTTTTCGGTAGTATATACGATAAGTTTGGAAAAGGTGCCAGCATTATGATTGTAGGATCGTTGATTTTGATCTTTGTTCATGGTGTTTTGGCCATCCCTTCGCTTAACCTTTGGTGGATTGCCGCAATCATGGTTATTGTACTTGGCGTTGCATTTTCGCTGGTGCCGTCAGCCATGTGGCCGTCGGTTCCGAAAATTATTCCCGAAAAACAACTGGGAACCGCATATGCCGTTATCTTTTGGATTCAAAATATTGGGCTTATGCTGATTCCGCTTTTGCTGGGAATTGTGTTAAACAATACCAATCCCGACGTGGCTCCCAACAAAAAGGTGGTTAAAGCAGGTATCGAAAAGGCGGTCAACGAAACCTTAAAAACGGTTTCATTATCAGAAAAAGAGCTGACCAAAATAATTGATAAAGCTTCGGGTGCCGCTGTTGATTCGGTGGTGCAATACAGTGCTTATACCCCCATTGAAGAAGATAAAATTAACATTGATAATGTTGAAAATAACATTTATGCAAGTGTGGCCGGCAGTTTAAAAAATGTTTCCGTTACAGGCAATAAAAAAGAAGATCTTAATAAGATATCGAATGCTGCTAAAGATGCTGCATACAAAGTGATTATCAAAGAGAAACTTAACTTAAGATATGATTACTTTTACGATATGTTGTTGTTTGTAGGGTTGTCGGTTTCGTCGTTACTGTTTGCCTTTTTACTGAAAATTGAAGACAAACGAAAAGGTTACGGGCTTGAACTGCCAAACATTGAAAAGTAGTTTTTTAGAAAATTTAAGAAAAGGGCGGCCGATTGTCGCCCTTTTTCATTTTTAACCGTTACAAATTTTTGTAATTTCGGCCTTTCTTATAAAAATCTAAAACGTATCAATAATTTAAAAAATGAGTAAAGAAATATTAAACCTCGAACCAAAGGCGTTGTGGAAACATTTTTACAGCCTTACACAAATTCCCCGTCCTTCCAAAAAAGAAGCTCAGGTAATTGAATTTATGAAAAAATTTGGAGAAGACCTCGGGTTGGAAACCATTGTTGACGAAGTGGGTAACGTAATTATTAAAAAGCCTGCCACCGAAGGTATGGAAGACCGTAAAGGCATTATTCTTCAGGGACACCTCGATATGGTTCCGCAAAAAAATGCAGATACCGACCACGATTTTGAAAAAGACCCCATTGATGCTTATGTTGACGGCGAGTGGGTAACGGCTAAAGGTACTACGCTGGGTGCCGACAACGGTATGGGAGTAGCCGCATCTATGGCTGTTCTCGAAGCTACCGATTTGGTACATGGTCCGGTTGAGGCCCTTTTTACCATTGATGAAGAGACCGGCATGACGGGTGCTGAAAATTTAAAACCCGGTTTGCTGGACGGTGAAATCCTGTTAAACCTCGACTCGGAAGACGAAGGAGAACTCTATATTGGTTGTGCAGGAGGTGTTGATACTACCGCATCAATGAATTACACCGAAGAAGATGCTCCGGAAAATGCAGTTGCATTTAACGTTGTGGTTAAAGGTTTAAAAGGAGGCCATTCCGGTCTTGATATCAACCTGGGACGTGGAAATGCCAATAAAATTATGAATGCTTTGCTGCTTACCGCTGCCGAAAAATTCGGTTTAAGGGTATCGGAATTGCAGGGGGGAAGCCTTCGTAATGCCATTCCGCGCGAATCGTTTGCAACGGTAGTTGTTCCTTCGGAGCATGTTGATAATTTTAAAAAGTATGCTGCCGAGTTTGCAGTGATTGCTGCCGACGAATTCAGGGAAGCCGACCCGGGACTGGAAGTTACTGTTGAAGAAAAAACCGAAATGCCTGCAAAGGTGATGGATGCCCAATCGCAGGAGAAATTATTTAAAGCCATTGCCGAAGCACCAAACGGCGTTATTGCCATGAGCGAATCGGTGGAAGGAATTGTTGAAACTTCAACAAACCTGGCCATTGTAAATGTTAAGGACGGTAAAGTGGAAGTGGCCTCATTGCAGCGCAGTTTGGTTGATTCCGACAGAGATAAAATTGGTGAGCAGATGAAGAATGTTTTTCTTGATGCCGGTTTTGAAGCCGAAAATCAGGGAGCATACCCCGGATGGAAACCAAATCCCGATTCCGCCATCCTTAAGGAGATGAAAGAGATTTATAATAACAAATACGGCAAAGTGCCTGAAGTTAAGGTTATTCATGCAGGACTTGAGTGTGGATTGCTGGGTTCGGTTTATACCAACTGGGATATGATTTCTTTTGGTCCTACCATTCGTTTTCCTCACTCTCCCGATGAAAAAGTGAACATTGCCACTGTTCAGAAATTTTGGGATTTTCTGGTGGAAACACTGAAAAATGCACCGAAAAAGTAAATATCAATAATCAATTTTCAGATCACAAATCACAAATAAATTCAATATAACAATATCAAAACCTAAAATTAATGTTTTGATAATTTGAGCAATCTAACTATTTGAATTTATTTGTGATTTGTTTTTTTGTGATTTGGAATTTTAAATGAATCTTAAAATACCTTTTGCAAAAATTGAGGAAAGTCATCCGTCCCCAAAAGATTATTCAATAATTTTTAAAGCACCTTTTGTTTATATAAAAAAAACCTCTATTTTTGCACACCCAAAATTTGAAGAACAATGAAACGTACATTTCAACCATCAGTAAGAAAAAGAAAGAACAAGCACGGATTCCGCGAAAGAATGTCTTCTGTTAACGGCCGTAAAGTGTTAAAAGCAAGAAGAGCTAAAGGAAGAAGGAAGCTTACTGTTTCGGACGAGCGTAAATAATCGGGTGATTATACGCTTTTTTTCATAAACTGAATTAAAGATCTATTTAAGGAGGTGTGCATTCCGCACCTCCTTTTTTTGTTGGCTTGCGTCAATGTCAAGGCAAAAATCAATAAATTAGCGGACTTTTATACAATCATGAAGAATGGATGTTTTATTAACCATTATTTTAATCTTTTTTGCGCTGAGTTTCCTTGGCCGGTTGTTTTTCAGGTATGTGCTGCCCTGGTGGTTAAGCCGGTTTATGAAAAAGCAACAACAAAAATTTAATCAACAATATTATTCCGACGGCAGGGTTTATGAAGACAAAGAGGTAAGAATAAACAAGGAATCCGGAAAGGGTGCGGTAAACCCCGATGTTGGTGAGTATGTAGATTACGAAGAAATTGATGATAATAACGATAACAAAACAATATGAAACGAGATTTAGTTAAAAAGCTGGCCCCCTATTTTGCAGCGATATTTATTTTTCTGGCAATGACACTTACTTACTTTTCGCCCATTCTGGAAGGTAAAAGATTAAAGCAGCATGATATTACCATGTATAAAGGCATGTCAAAAGAGATTACCGACTTTCGTAAAAAATCAGGCGAAGAGCCTTTATGGACCAATTCGATGTTTGGCGGTATGCCTGCCTGGCAGATATCGGTTGTTTATTCGTCAAATTTAATTAAGTCTGTTGATAAAATTATAGCTTTGGGGATACATAGTCCTGCAAACTATTTTTTTCTTTATTTCCTGGGCTTTTTTGTTTTGTTATTGGTACTTAGAATTAATCCCTGGTTGTCCCTTGTTGGTTCCCTGGCTTTTGCTTTTTCAACCTATTTTTTAATTATTCTGGCAGCGGGTCATAACTCAAAAGCTCATGCCATTGCCTATATGGCTCCGGTTTTAGCCGGAATAATATGGGCCTATAGGGGTAATTTATGGAAAGGCGCTCTTTTGTTTGCTTTGGCACTGGCACTTGAGATTAATGCCAATCACCTGCAGATTACCTATTATCTGCTGTTTATTGTTTTAATTTATGGGATTTATAAACTGATTGAGGCGGTAAAACAGAATCAATTGGCCGGTTTTGCAAAAACCACCATGATTTTAGTGGTGGCTGCTTTATTAGCGGCTTCAACAAATATCACAAGCCTCTGGGCAACGTACGATTACGGTAAGTACACAATGCGAGGTAAGCCCGAATTAACCAAGGAAAAAGAGGTAAAATCAGGCGGACTTGATAAGGATTATATTACGGCATGGAGTTATGGGATTGGCGAAACGTGGTCGTTATTAATTCCCAACGCAAAAGGCGGGGCATCAGGATATTTGGGCAATGTTGACGAATTGAAAAATGCTGACCCTGCTTACCGGCAGATTATAGCACAGCAAAATGCATATTGGGGTGACCAGCCCGGAACATCCGGCCCGGTGTATGTGGGGGCCATTATTATGTTCTTCTTTGTACTGGGATTGTTTATTATTCGCGACAGATTTAAATGGGCGCTTTTGGGAGCTACTGTTTTATCGGTTTTACTTGCCTGGGGAAAAAACTGGATGCCGTTTACCGACTTTTTTATCGATTATATACCGGGTTACAATAAGTTTCGAACGGTTTCGATGATTCTCGTAATCGCTGAACTGACCATTCCTCTGTTGGCGATAATGGCAATTAATGAAATATTGAAAAATCCGGGTATCCTGAAACAAAAAATGCGTGCGTTTTATATTTCACTGGGGGCCACAGCGGGCATCACTTTGGTTTTTTGGTTGATGCCTGATACTTTCTTTAGTTTCTTCAGTCAGTTTGAAATTCAACAGTTTAATCAATTAAAACAATCCAACGACCCTGCACAGATTAATGCCTTTATGCAAAGTCTGCAGGATGTAAGAGTAGCCGTTTTTAAAGCCGATGCCATGCGTAGTTTTTTGTTTATTATGCTGGCGGCAGGTTTGGTTTGGACATATTCGCTTGGTAAAGTTAACAAAAGTGTGTTTTTGTTGGTTTTGGGTGTTTTAATTGTGGCAGACCTTTTTCCTGTAAACAAAAGGTATTTGAATAATGATAACTTTGAACGTAAAAGAAAGGTTGATCAGCCTTTTCAAAAGACCAAAGCAGATGATTATATTTTAAAAGATACCGACCCTGATTTCAGGGTGCTTGATATTACAAAAAATGTTTTTAACGATGCTTCCACCTCTTATTTTCATAAATCCATTGGGGGTTATCATGGCGCTAAATTGCAACGCTATCAGGATGTGATAGAGTATTATTTATCACCTGAAATACAAAAATTACAATATGCTTTAAAAAGTAATCCTTCACCGGAAATGATTGAAAAAACATTGGGCGCATTGAAAGCTGTTAATATGCTGAATACTAAGTATATTATTTATAACCCCAATGTCGCTCCTATTGAAAATCCGTATGCCTACGGTCATGCTTGGTTTGCAAACAGGGTGGAGACGGTTAAAAATGCTGATGAGGAAATTGATAAAATCGGAAAGATTGACTTAAAATCGGTTGCAGTTATCGACAAACGTTTCGAGGATAAGGTTACACAAAAACAGTTTGAGTATGATCCGGGTGCAAAGGTAGAGTTGGTGTCGTATGCACCTAATCATCTTGTATATGATTTTAACGCTGCAAAAGATCAGCTTGTTGTTTTCTCCGAAATATATTATCCGGCCGGATGGAATGCCTATATGGACGGAAAGGATGCACCCTATTTCAGAGCAGATTATATTTTGAGGAGTATGATAATACCGGCCGGTAAGCATACCGTTGAGTTTAAGTTTGAGCCGAAAGTTTGGAATATCGGGAATGTTATTTCTTTTGTAGCTTCTTTGTTGTTAATTGTTCTTGTACTGTCGTTGTTGGTAATCGAAACAAGGAAGTCGTTTAAAGAGAATGCCGCTTAAATAATGAAAAAGGTACTTATAATTACTTATTATTGGCCGCCTAGTGGTGGGTCAGGGGTTCAGCGATGGCTGAAGTTCAGTAAATATCTTAGAAATTTTGGTTGGGAACCGATAATCTATACTCCTGATAATCCTGGAGTTGAAGTTGTGGATAAGTCTTTTCAAAAGGATATTATTGATAGCCTGACTGTGGTCAAAACTAAAATTTGGGAACCGTTTGAAATTTATAAGGTTTTTACAGGTAGAAAAAAAGATAATAAATTAGGTGTTGGGTTTTTATCAGAAAAAAAAGGAATTTCAACAAAAGATAAGCTTGCAACATGGATACGCGGAAATTTTTTCATCCCGGATGCGCGGTTTTTTTGGATAAAGCCATCTGTTAAGTTTCTGAAGAGGTATTTAAATGAAAATCCTGTTGATATTATTGTTTCAACAGGACCACCGCACAGCATGCATTTAATAGCTTTGGGTTTAAAAAACAAACTGAATATTCCATGGGTTGCTGATTTTCGAGATCCATGGACTGACATTGATTTTTACGATCAGTTGAAGTTGACAAAATGGGCAGATAAGAAGCACCATTTATTAGAAAAGAAAGTTTTTACTAATGCGGATAAAATAGTTTCTGTAAGTTGGAGTTGGGCCAGAGATTATGAAAAAAATGGCGCAAAGAATGTTGAAGTTATTACGAATGGATTTGATCCTGATGATTTTCCGATAATGACTGATAAAATATTGAATGACCAATTTTTGATTTTTCATTTTGGCTCTGTTAATAAAGACAGAAATCATGAAATTTTTTGGAAAGCAATTAGTGAGTTAGTTAGAGGTGATAAAAATATTGAAAAGAAATTGAAAATTGTTTTTGTTGGAAGCCTTGATTATACGGTTTCCGATTCAATAGTCAAATATAACTTAGAATCCAAAGTTGAGCGGATTGAGTACATGCCACACAATGAGGCGATTGAATTAGCTTATAAATCAACAATTCTTTATTTGCCATTAAACAATACTTCTAATGTAATGGGGATTATTCCCGGAAAAATATTTGAATATTTAGCATTGAAAAAACCTATATTGTGCATAGGAACAAATAAAGGTGATACAGCCCGAATTATTAGAGAAACTCAAAGCGGAAAAGTTTTTAGTTTTTCACAGAAAGACGAAGTAAAACAATGGTTAAAGGATAGGTTTTATAAATCAACCGATTCCTATATGTTTGAGAGTAATGCTTGTAAGATAAAAAAATTCTCACGGGTTGAATTAACAAAAGAAATGGCTGCTTTGTTTGATTCTTTCGTGAATAGATAATTATTTAATATTGGAAAGAATGATAAATATTATATGTATAGTTGGTGCCCGTCCAAATTTTATAAAAATTGCGCCAATCTTAAAGACGATGGCTAAATCAAAGCATTTGGAGGCTAAGTTGTTGCATACCGGACAACATTATGACTATAATATGTCCCAAAGTTTTTTTGATGAGTTAGGAATAAAAGAACCAGACATATATCTGGGAGTTGGCTCTGCCTCGCAGGCATATCAGGTTGCCGAAATCATGAAAAAATTTGATGATTATTGTGAAAATGAAAAGCCTGATGCAATATTAGTTGTAGGAGATGTTAACTCAACAATGGCAACTAGTATTGTTGCGTCAAAACGTAGAATAAAAATCTATCATGTTGAAGCGGGAATACGAAGTTGGGATAGAACAATGCCTGAGGAAATAAACAGGCTGTTAACCGATTCGATAGCAGATGTATTTTTAACACCTTCTGTTGATGCTGTAGAAAATTTGCTGCATGAGGGGCATGATAAAAGTTCTATATACAATGTTGGGAATATCATGATTGATACACTATTGAGTAATCAAAAAAAAATAGATAAATCAAAAATATTAAATAACTTATCTGTAAAACCTAAGGAATATGCACTGATAACTTTACATCGCCCGTCAAACGTTGATAATAAGGAATCACTTAATTCTATTCTTAATGCGTTAAATATTATTCAAAAGGATTATAAACTTGTATTTCCGATACATCCGCGAACTTTAAAAAAAATAAAAGAATTTTCTTTGGAAGATAAAATTAACGGGATGGAGAATGTTATTATTACAAGTCCTCTGGGTTATTATGATTTTAGCAGGTTAACAAGAGATTCGAAATTTGTGTTGACTGATAGTGGGGGGATACAGGAAGAAACTACAGTTTACGGAATACCTTGTATTACTCTTCGGGATAATACGGAAAGACCCATAACAGTTGAATTGGGTACTAATGAATTAGCCGGAAATAAAATGAATGACATTTTATTACTTTATAATAAAATAAAAAGTGGAACTTGGAAAAAAGGCCGGATCCCAAAATATTGGGATGGTAAAACATCTTTGAGGATTGTAAGAGTAATTGAGAAAACTATGCTTTAGTTTTAAATATTGTT
>Ga0256913_10002020_pt1 | contig 10335 bp, 7 predicted proteins | sample Axial_MatmetaG_FD_185970 | JGI IMG/M metagenome (GOLD analysis project Ga0256913, IMG submission 185970) | Deep-sea worm associated microbial mat communities from Axial Seamount, Juan de Fuca Ridge, Pacific Ocean - Axial_Mat | ecosystem: Environmental > Aquatic > Marine > Oceanic > Microbial...
CTACTTCCGTTACATCTAAAGGAATACCAATAATTACCCGCGGACGAGGAATTAAAGTAAAACTTTCACTATGCACTTTATCAATAAAATATTTAAGCATCTTTTCCGTCACTTCAAAATCAAAAATTACTCCATCTACCAAAGGACGCACTGCTTCTATATGTCCCGGAGTTTTTCCAATCATTTTTTGAGCTTCTTCGCCAACTGCTAAAATTTCTTCTGTACGCATATTTACCGCTACTACTGATGGTTCCTGAATTACAATTCCCTTATCCGCAGTATAAACTAAAGTATTTTTAGTTCCTAAATCTATACCTAAGTCTTTACTAAATTTTCCCAATATTTTATTAAACATTTATAATTATAATTATTTTAAAATATTAATAAGCTCATCAATTTTTATAATCCGAACTTCATTTTCATTTCTTCTTTTTATTTCTACAGAATTATTTTCTAAAGTTTTTGTACTTAACACTATTCTATAAGGAATACCAATTAAATCAGCATCAGCAAATTTCTCTCCCGCTTTAAGATCCCTATCGTCATATAAAACTTCTATATTATTTTCAATTAATTTTTTATATACTTTTTCCGCTTCTTCATTTTTCTGAAGAGATATTAAGTGTACTTTAAAAGGAGCTACACTTTCCGGCCAAATAATACCTTTTTCATCACTAAAAAGCTCTACTACGGTACCGATAGAACGAGCGGGGCCAATACCATAAGAACCCATCACTACTGGTTTTTCTTCTCCATTTTTATCTTTATAATAAAGTCCTAAATTTTCAGAATATTTAGTTCCCAACTTAAAAATATTCCCCACCTCTATCGCTTTTTCCTCCTTTAAATTATTTTTATCTAATTTTAATTCTTTAATAATTTCATCACTATAAACTTCTTTATTAATGGCAATCTTTTTTTCTTCATCAATATAAATAATATCTTCTCCGGCCGAACTGATTGTTTGAAACTCATGAGAATATTTAGAAAAAGACCCTCCGCTGGCAAAAGTTTTATAAGTTTTATCCGCTATTCCAAACCTTTCAAAAATTCTAGTATAGGCCAAAGCCACTTCTTCATAAAATTTATCTAAACCATCATAATCTAAATTAAAAGAATATAAATCCTTCATCACAAATTCTCTTGTACGCATTATTCCCGATTTTGATCTTATTTCATTTCTAAATTTAGTTTGAAATTGATAAGCATAAACCGGCAAATCTTTATATGATAAAATAAAATTTTTCATTAAATTACTAATCTGTTCTTCATGAGTCGTTCCCAATCCCAATTCTCTTCCATTTTTTAATTTTGTTTTAAACCAAACATCAATAGTCTCATCACTCCATCTTCCGGTTTTCTCCCAAATTTCCGGATTCTGCAAAGTAGTCAAATTAATTCTTGACCTCCTATTTTATTCATTTCTTCTCTAATAATCTCCTCAAATTTTTTAAAAACTCTAAGGCCTAAAGGCAAAAAAGTATATACTCCCGCCATTTCCTTATTAATAAATCCACCTTTAATCAAAAATTGAGCATTTTTAGATATTTCTTCAGAAGAAATATTCCTTTGGGTTTTGGTAAATAATTGAGATTGTTTCATATATTTATGTATAAAAAATGTATACAGCTCTAAAAATATTTTTCTAATAACTTCTATTATTCTACCTTAAAATATCATCTTTTGTCAAAAAAAATAAAGAGGAAATAATCCCCTTTATTTTTCTTAAATTGAAAATATTTTTATTTCTTTCCAAATCTTTCCCATAAAATTAAAATCGGACTAGCTAAAAAGATAGAAGAATATGTTCCTACAAAAATACCAATTGATAAAGCTAAAACAAAATCTTTAATACTACCTCCACCAAAGAAAAGAATAGCAAGAAGAACAACTAAAGTCGTTAAAGAAGTATTTAAAGATCGAGTAATACTTTCATTCACAGAAACATTCACAGTACCTTCAAAATCAAGATCACTTTTAGGAAGATTTTCTCTTACTCTATCAAAAACAACAATAGTATCATTAACACTATAACCTAAAACAGTTAAAATCGCCGCAATAAAAGCTGCATTAATTTCCGTTCCAAAATATTTTCCAAAAAGAGCAAATGCTCCTATAGTAATAATAACATCATGAAATAAAGCAATAATAGCTGAAATTCCATATTTCCAAGATTCAACTGGACGAGAAACTCTTCGAAAAGCCCAAGCAATATAAACCACAATAGCAATCAAAACTATAATTATAGCCAAAAGAGATTTTCTTTTTAATTCCGCTCCAATAGTCGGACCAACTGAATCATAACGCATTTCTTCAAAATCAGATTGAGAATTAATAGCCATCTCAGCAGTAGTACTGGAAGCGGCAAGTTTTTCTTCATCTTCAGTTTTATTGGTAGAACTGGCAAAAATTCCATGTAATTTACCTAAAATAGCTTGATGTTTTTCTTCGCTAATATCCTGAAATCTTAAAATCATAGAATCAGTATCAACCGGCTGAACCATTAATGAAGATAAAGATAAATCATTCAAAGCATCTTGAACCACACTAACAGATGGACGCTCTTTATTAAATTTAATCTCCATTAACGCTCCTCCGCTAAAATCAATCCCATATTTTAATCCCCAAAGCGATAAAAAGATAATAGATAATCCCACTAAAATTCCGGATATTGTTAAAAAAATATTTCTTTTTTGAATAATTTGATACATACTTTCTCATAAGGTATAACTTCTAACTCAGAAAAAATCTTGAATTTTTTTGTTAATACACTTATTTATATTTAATTAATTATTATCTGATTGTTTTTTTATCTTTAATCCTAAAAGCCAAGATCTTTTTTCTAACCATTCCCCATTAATAATGCGTAGAAAATTTCTAGTAATATAAATAGCGGAAATCATAGAAACCAAAATACCAATAAGTAAAGTTAAAGCAAATCCTTTTACAATACTAGTAGAAAACCAAAGTAAAATAAGAGAAGTAATAATAGTAGAAACATTACCATCTCGAATTGAAGGCCAAGCTCGTTCAAAAGAATTTTCTATTGCTACAGACAAAGGCCGTCCATCACGCACTTCTTCTTTTAAGCGTTCAAAAATAAGAACATTCGCATCAACCGCCATACCAATGGAAAGGATAAAACCAGCAAGACCGGAAAGGGAAAGAGTAACTGGGACCAATTTAAATATAGCTAAAATGGCAACTCCATAAATACCTAAAGATAAAACAGCAACAAAACCGGGAAGACGATAATAAAGAATCATAAATAAGGCTACTAAAGCTAAGCCAAGTAACCCGGCCTTTAAACTAATCAATAAAGAACTTTTACCTAAACTAGCTCCAACTGTTTGTTGACTAATTAAATTTATTGGAACAGGTAATGCTCCGGCATTAAGCCTTTGAGCTAAAGTCTTAGCTTCTTCAACACTAAAACTTCCATTAATTACCGCCCTACCTCCCATAATCTTTTCATTTACCGTTGGTCGACTAATAACAGTTCCATCTAAAAATATAGCTACCGGTTTCCCTACATTTCGTTCTGTTATTTTTGCGAACATATCCGCCCCCTCACTATCAAACTCTAAAGCCACTTCCGGAGTTCCATCATTAGGATTAAATTGAACAGATGCTCTTTTTAAATTTTTTCCGGTTAATTCCGTATTTTTCCAATCTTTACTATCTCCAATAATATCCTTTTTACTCATCTTAGCAATAAATATCCGAGAAACTTTATACTCATTCTGAACTCTTTCGTCTTCCTTATAAATTAAATGATAACCAAACTTTGTTTCCACAATATAAGAAATTGTTCCCACCTTTTGAGGAAATACCGTATCTTCAAAAGGTTTTACCATTTTCCCTTTAGAAAACCATCCTAATTCTCCTTTTCTTTCCGCTCCTCCGGGCTCAGTAGTATATTTTTCAACCAAAGAGGCAAAATTTTTCGGACTTGCTTTAGCTTTTATTTCCTTTATTTTTGCATAAGCCTCTTCTTTACTTAAACCATTAGTACAACCATCAATACCATCAAAACATATAAGTAAATGAGATGCCTTTACTTCTTTCTCTTTTTCATTTTCATTAAAAGGATTAGCTTTTTCTCTTTTATCGTCTAACTTGAATAAAAAATAACCTTGATCATTAATTACTAAATCTTTACTGCTTTCCCCTATTTTAAAATCTTTAATTGCCTCTACTTCATAAGGATGGCTACTCTCATCAATCCATCCTAAATCTCCTCCATTATCTTTTGTATTAGTATCTTCGCTATATTCTTTAGCTAAAGCTGAAAAATCTCCACCGGAAAGAAGTTTACCTAAAACATCTTCTGCTTTTTCTTTCGCTTTTTTATTATAATCATCTAATTTTTTCTGTTCTTCTTCAGTTAATGTTCTCGCTCCTTCGGCCTGCTCTTTAAATTCAAGTAATGGAGTTTCTCCAATCATATTAATAGCCTCATTAACATCGCTAATTCCTGCTAATTCTACCACTAATCTATTTTCTCCTCCGGAATTACTGGTCTGAACTAAAGGCTCACTAACCCCAAACACATTCACCCTTCTTTCAATAACATCTCGCACCCCTTCTAAAGCACTAGCCTTATCTTTTTCCGGAACCTGAGAAGTATCAACATGATAAACAAGATGAGTTCCACCCTGTAAATCAAGGCCTAAACGAAAAGGAACTTCTTTTACATGCGGTAATTTTACAACATCACCGGTTTTAATTGCTAAATAATCAACGCCTTTATTATAATAAGATCCGGCATCAACCAAAATAAAAAATACTAAGAACACCATAATGAGAGTAAAAAGCCACCAAACTTTTCCTTTTTCACTTGGATTTAAAAGTTTTGTGATAATATTATCAGACATAAAAGATATAAGACTAATTTTAGCCTTTTTAATTATAATAAAAGAAAGGCCTTAAAAGGCACATTCAAACTCTAAGAACATCTTAGAGCAATATTAAATAAAATTCAATATTGACAAACATCTATTTTTATGGTTAAAAAAATTTACAATCAAATTAATTTTTAAAATCCTCTTTTTCTAAATATTTTTTAATGCGTTTCAATCCTTCTTTAATCTTCTCTTCACTTAAAGCATAACTTAAACGAATTCTCTCCGGAGCTCCAAACCAAGCTCCGTTATAAACTATAAGTTTATATTTATAATATAAATCATGCATAACTTTTTGCGGATTTTTTATTTTTGGAAAAACATAAAAAGCTCCTTCCGGATTCCAAAGATCAAGTCCTAAAGATTTTAAACCATCATAAATTAAATCTCTTCTTTTTCGCCAAATAAGTCTTTGATCTTCTAAAAAAATAGTGGGAACACGCATCGCCGCTAAAGCCATTTCCTGTCCTAAAATATTTGTATTCATAGAAGTGTGCGTTTTTAACTCTATAATTTTTTTAATTATTTCTTTCCTGCGAGCATAAACATAACCAATTCTAAATCCACACATCGCATAAGTTTTTGAAAAAGAATTTATGGTTAAAACATTCTCTCCTTGAATTAAATAATTTTCTCTCTCATAAATTAAATCTTTATAAACTTCATCGGAAATAATATAAATATTTTTTTCTTTTGCGATTTTTTCTATTTTTTTTAAAGTTTCAATATCTTGAATTGTTCCAGTCGGATTAGAAGGAGAGTTAATTAAAATTATTTTTACTCCTTCTAAATTATTTTTTAAGTTTTCAAAATTAATTTTTCCTTTCTCTAAATCATAAAAAACACTTTCCATTCCGGCAAAACGAACATTAAAAGGATAAGAATAATAATAAGGACGAGGAAGCATAACCTTAGCTTTCGGGGAAGCTAAAGCTCTTAAACTTAAATCTAGTGCTTCTGAAGCTCCGTTTGTTACTACGAAACTTTCCGCATTAGCTCCAGAATATTGACTGGCTAAAGTTTCTCTTAATTTTAACATCCCTTGCACTAAACCATATTTAAAATCTCGATAAGTTGGTAAAATATCAAAAGCCTCGTCCGGTGGAGGAAGATCGGGCTGTCCAGAACCGAAAGAAATTAAATCCGGATTATCTTTTCCGATAAAAAAACTTGGTGATGTTATTTCTTGCATAAATAATAAAAAACTTTATAAATTTACCTTCCGCAACACTTTTTATATTTCTTCCCACTTCCACAAGGACAAGGATCATTCCTTCCTATTTTCTTTCCTTCCGCATCTTTTAATTTCGGCTTAGCAATAAAATTGGCAATAGTTTTTTTATCTCCTTTCTTAAAAGGAGATTCTTTAGTTTCCGCTGTTTTAGCCGGAGCAGAAAAATTAGTAGCTCGATCGGCAATTCCGGGAGAATTGAATTCTTTTACCGGTTCCCCACTTAATCCTCCAATTTTAAATATGGAATAAACCGCTTCTTTTTGAATTAAGGCAATAAGTTCATTATATAAATGATAGGCCTCCTTTTTATACTCTACTAAAGGATCTCTCTGTCCGTAACCCCTTAAACCAATTCCCTGTCTAACACTAGACATAGCCTCAAGATGTTCCACCCAAAGAGTATCAATACTTCTAATTAAAACCGATTTTTCAATTTCCGACCAAGTAATTCCAAGCTCCTCTGCACTTTTTTTCATCTGAAGATATTTTTCATTTCCCATTTTAGAAAGATATTCAATAATTTTAGTCCGAGCTTTAACTTTATCCAATTTTTCATTTCCCTTCACCATCTTATCTAAATCCAATCTTAAATCCGAAGAAACTGCAAAAATCGTAGTCATAGTCTGATAAATTTCTTCTAAATTCCAGTCTTTAATGCTATCCGCAGAAGTGTGAAAACTAACTACATATTCAATTTCACTCTCTAAATTATCCAACATAATTTTAGATAATTTTTCTCGATCATCTTTATCGGAAGAAGCGGCCAGTTTTAAAACTTCATCTCTTTTTTTATAAATAGTTTCCCTATGTTTATTAATTACATCATCATATTCAACTAGATGTTTACGCATATCAAAATTATTTCCTTCCACTTTTCTTTGAGCCGACTCTAAAGATTTAGAAATTAATTTATTTTCAATCGGCATATCCTCCGGAACTTTTAGGGTAGTCATAATACTTTTCATTCGATCACCTCCAAAAATCCGCATTAAATCATCTTCCATAGATACATAAAACTGAGAAGATCCGGGATCTCCTTGCCGACCGGCTCGACCACGCAACTGATTATCAATACGTCGAGATTCATGTCGCTCCGTTCCGATAACATGTAAGCCACCCACCTTCAAAACTTTTTCATGTTCTTCCCTCCATAATTTATGCTCCTCACTCTCTACATCAGAAGATTTATTTTCCTTGTCTTCAGCGGAGAGAGGCCTGCCTTCCTTGTCTTCAGCGGAGAGAGACTTGTCTTCCTTGTCTTCAGCGGAGAGAGGCCTGCCTTCCGGAGCTTTAGCGTAGGAAGGCCTGCCTTCCGGAGCTTTAGCGTAGGAAGGCTCACTCCCCCCCAAATTAATATCAACTCCTCTTCCAGCCATATTAGTAGCAATAGTAATAGCCCCAATTTTACCGGCATCCGCAATAAAACGAGCTTCTTTCTCATGGTTTTTAGCATTAAGCACATTAGGTCTAAGCCCCTGACGCAACATCATATTTTCCAATAATTCATTTTTTTCAATAGAGATGGTTCCAATTAAAATAGGTTGTCCTGTCTTATTCCTTTTTTTAACTTCTTCAATAACCGCCTTAAATTTTCCTTCTTCCGTTCTATAAATAAGATCATTTTTATCTTTTCTAATATTCGGTTTATTGGTTGGGATAACCACAGTTTCTAAACCATAAATCTTATAAAACTCTTCCGCCTCCGTAACCGCTGTTCCGGTCATTCCGGAGAGTTTCTTATACATTCTAAAATAATTTTGAAAAGTAATAGTCGCTAAAGTTTGAGATTCTTTTTGAACCTGAACTCCTTCTTTCGCTTCAATCGCTTGATGTAATCCTTCACTATACCGACGCCCATGCATCAAACGGCCGGTAAATTCATCAACAATAATAATTTCCCCATCTTTCACTACATAGTCCTTGTCCTTCTTAAATAAAGCATAAGCTTTTAGGGCCTGTTCAATATGATGCACTTCCCTAATTCCTCCAGAAGTATAAATATTATCAACCCCCAACCACTTTTCCATTTTAGCAATTCCCGCATCAGTTAAAGTAGCCGCTTTCATCTTTTCATCAACATTATAATCTTCATTCTCTTTCAAGCGTCGCACCAATTCCGCAAATTTAGAATATTTATCCGTTGCTTCTTCTACCGGAGCAGAAATAATTAAAGGAGTTCTGGCTTCATCAATTAAAATAGAATCAATTTCATCAACAATAACATAATGCAAATCTCTCTGCACTTTTTTCTCCAAACTCGGAGCCATATTATCTCTTAAATAATCAAAACCAAACTCATTATTAGTCCCATAAATAATATCGCAATTATAGGCCTCTTTTCTCTCAATTTGTTTAAATTTGCTTAAACGCTCATCAAACTGGCTTTCGTCTTTAAAACCAGAATCATAAACTAAGGCCTGATCATGAATAATAACTCCGGTACTTAAACCTAAATAATCATAAACCGGAGCCATCCACCCAGCACCAACTCGAGACAAATAATCATTAACCGTAATTAGCTGAGCTCCTTTTCCGGCTAAAGCGTTTAAATAAAGAGGTAAGGTAGCCACTAAAGTTTTTCCTTCTCCGGTCTTCATTTCAGCAATCTGTCCTCGATGTAAAATAATTCCTCCAATAATCTGAACATCATAATGCCTTTGACCTAAAACCCGATAAGAGGCCTCACGCACTAAAGCAAAAGCCTTAGGCAAAATTTCATTTAATTTTTTTTCTAAATCTTCGTCTTTTAGGCCTTTTAAATCTTCCTTAAATTGAGCACTTATTTTTTTAAAATCCTCCTCTTTTAGTTTTTTTATTTCCGGTTCAAACGAATTGACTTTTTCTAAAATCGGCTTTAAAGATTTAATAATTTTTTCGTTCGGATCACCAAAAATTTTATTTAAAATATTCATAATATAAAAAAACACGCCAAGCGTGATAAATTAATTAACTATTATTAGTATAATAAAAAACAAGAAAAAATGCAATAAAAGCAACTAACTTGCTATTAAATTACAATATTTGAATTAGTTCTTAATTTTTATGAGAAGATCGCTTTTTATCCTGTTTTTTTTCTTTATATTTTTTAATTGCTATTTTAAGATGATCCTTTACTTTTTCAATTGCCTTTTTAATATCCACTTCGGTTTTTTCAATTCTCAATATTTCACCCGGAAGGGATAAATTAACTTCCGCTCTATAAATTTTACCACTATTCCTTTTAGCCAAACTTTTCTCAACCTCAAAATCACAATGAATTGCCTGCACTGACCCTAAATATTTTTCAATCATATTCATTTTTTCTTGAATTAACTCTTTAATTTCAGCATTTAATTCTATTTTTGTTGCTTTTATTTTTACTTGCATAATTGTTAGATTATTAAATTAATATTTAAATTATCCGATTATTTTCCCCCATAAATTTGTAAAAAATCCTCCATAACGCGCTATATCTTTAAAAGTTACAACTAAAACCAAAAGCATCAAAAGAGCAAAGCCAATATAATGAAACATTCCTTCCAATTCTTTTTTTACTGGGCTTCCTTTTATCTTTTCAATAATAATAAATAAAACCCTTCCTCCGTCTAAAGCCGGAAAAGGTAGAGCATTAATAATCGCCAAATTGATAGAAAGCATCGCTGCAAATTGGAGAATATAAACAAAACCCATCCTCGCTACCTGACCGGTTAAAACAGCAATCCCTACCGGACCGGCAATATCCGCTCCAACTCCATGACCTGTAAAAATATTTTTCAAAAGTCCATAAAAAGCTCCTAAAATAGCTCCAGTTAAACTAATTGTAGTAATCAATCCTTTCCAAATCGCCTTAAAAAAAGAATATTTAACTATTCCGGTTTCCACAATCCCAATCCCAATTCCACCCTTTCCGGTTTCTTCTCGTAAAACTGGTGTAATTTTTTTATCAATTTCTTTCCCCTCTCTTTTAATTTTATAATCAAGCTCCGTATCTACATTCTCGTGAGCATAATTTTCTAGAGAATTAATATTTTCCAAAACATCTCCATTAACACTTAAAATTACATCTCCAACTTTTAATCCAGCTTCTTTCGCCGGAGAATTGTCAGCAACATTAACCACCTGAATTTGATGACTGATAATTTTAGCATCCGGCTCAACATTATCGGTTACCTGAGGTAAACCAATCATATATCCTATACTAATCAATACAAAAGCCAA
>Ga0256913_10002021_pt1 | contig 10331 bp, 11 predicted proteins | sample Axial_MatmetaG_FD_185970 | JGI IMG/M metagenome (GOLD analysis project Ga0256913, IMG submission 185970) | Deep-sea worm associated microbial mat communities from Axial Seamount, Juan de Fuca Ridge, Pacific Ocean - Axial_Mat | ecosystem: Environmental > Aquatic > Marine > Oceanic > Microbial...
CTACTCTCCTCAACCAAACAGAACCCCTCACTCAAAAACATCTCATTTACAACCTCACCTCTTAAATCCTCAAAAAATCTCTCATCATCTTCTCTTGGAGTGGTAGAGTAGCTTATTATTACCAACCCATTATCAGTTAGATACTCTTTGATATTGTTAATTGATTTAGCTATCTCTTCTCTATTTAGGTGCATAATTACAGCTATGAGAGTGACTATATCAAACTTGAAATCTATATCTAGTTGTAGATTGGGTAGCTTTGCATAAAAGAGCCTATTAGAGAAAGAGAAATCTTTTGAGAGTTCATCTATAAACTCTTGTATATTATCAACACCATAACACTCTGCACCGATTTTTTGGATATATTTTAGGTCTCTGCCACTTCCAAAACCTATATCTAACACTTTGTGATTTGGGTTGATATATCTATCAAGTGTATCTTTTATGGGTGAGGTGATAGAGTCATACTGTTTGATTAGAAATAGGTGGTTTTGTCTGTAATAAATTTGTGTTGACTCTTTTTTTGACTTGAAATTCATTTCTAAACCTTAACTCTATATAAATTTGTTATATTATCTCTTTCCCACAAGCTTTTAAAGCATCTCTACAGACCTTACGACTAATTCAACGCCATTTATCTATCTCTATTCTTGGAAATATTGCTCTATTTGCTTTTGCAACTATCAAATCAAAATAACTCTCTTTTTCTACCCAATCCCAAGCACAATCTTAACCTGCTCATCAATCTCAAAAATCTCTTGCCATGAGAGTTTGGTTAATCTCTTGGAGATAATCCTTCCATTGTCAATAGCTCGGATTTGGTCACACAAAATATCACTATCTTGCTCTAATGCTTCACGACTGGTTACTCTGTAACGCAGAGGGTAGGCTTGGTCTATAAGATGCGTAGAAAGAGGTAAAATAATGGTTGTAGGATGTCCAATATCATTTAGCATATCAGTCTGATAGATAAAAACTGGTCGAATTTTACCAACCTCATTTCCTTTTCTTGGATTGAGTCTAGCTAGATATATCTCTCCTTTTTTAAACATCTTTTAGACCATCATATAGAGTAGAATCAAACTCTCTTGATATGCTCAATGACTCCTCTCTGGTTTTTATAGAGGCTCTTTTTATCTGCTCTTTTAGTCTCTCTTTTTCTAGTACGGTACGATAGTGGATAACTGCTTTTCTGATTAAATCACTTCTTGTTGTATTTAGAGATTTAACCATCTCATTTAACATTAAAAAAAAGTCACTATCTGATTTTAGGGTAATAGTATGCACACAAACTCCTTGGTATTACTTTTGTATTACCTAATTTTAGCTCGTTCAATAAGATTTGTCAAATTTTTTAAAAGATGAAGAGAAGTTGAAATGCCAATCACTAGCTTTATTTACTTTTGTAACCATCTCCCGTTTCATTAGGCTACTCAACTATAAGCCTATATCTCACTGACAAAGTTTGAGCCACAATAGAGTGAACCAAAAATAGCAACTCACTATCAATCATACCGATTTTTTTAATAAATCTCTTGGTTGAGAGATTACGAATCTGAAAAGCATCAATAGCAGACTCTTTTGTAAGATGGTTGTTTGGGCTTGGTTCACACCTAATCATCCAAGGCACACGACTATACATCTCATTCCATCGTTCAATAAAACTTACTCAAACCTCTCCATAGCTTAGGTTATTAAACTTAGCTATGGAGAGGTTTGAGTAAGTTTTATTGAACGGATGGTAACTGTTATCTTTTCTGCTTTTGGTGCTGAAAATGTCATATTTTTCTCCTTATTTTTTTGCTTATTATAGCATAGTTAAGTGATAAGATATAAAATAATTTGGTTATCTTTATTAAATATAGGTGGTATATCTTAAAAAGTGTTAATGTACTCATTTTTTTATACCTTTCTAAAAATTCTTCTGGGGTTAAAACCTCAAAATTAAAATGAAGTTCACCTGATTCTAGGTCTCTCTTTTTCTAGTAAGGTGCGATAGTGAATAACTGCTTTTCTGATTAAATCACTTCTTGTTGTATTTAGAGATTTAACCATCTTATTTAACATAAAAAAAAGTCACTATCTGATTTAAAGAATCTGCTTTTGGTGCTAAAAATATGATATTTCTATTATTTACCATCTATTAATTTCCTACCAAAAATCAAAACACCAAAAAATCTATATGCCCATACACCCAATAGTACTAACCAAGCAGTAACAGTTATATCAAACCAAAATAGAAAATTCCATCCAAAAGAGAAAATAATAGATGTAACTATCCGACTAATAATAACAACTTGTGTCCAATAAAATAGTATGGTAGTTAATCTATCTGCCTTTAATTGATTACCAGAATGACCAAGTGTTACTCTCGTACCAAATCCAATCAATATAGTAAATATAAATCCTAATACTAATATATGTATATCCAAGAACATAAAGTTTATATCACTAAAAATAGATATAATACTCGCAAATCCAGAGAATAAAAAAGCAACAGGAACCCAAAATAGAGATAAATGAAGTATCCAAAGCAGTGGATTTGGATTAGGAAATGGTAACTCCCAATCTAGTAACTCCTTGGCTATAATATACATCAATGCAAAATCAGATATAAATGATAAATGTGGTTTTATTATCTCTAGTATAATATGCCCTACTAATAACAGAGCAACATTTCGTACAAATAATTCATCCCTCTCTATGATACGATGAGAGAAAAAAGGTACCATCCGTTGGGCTACAGAAAATGCTACCAAAAATAAATATAGATAAATAGCAATCTGTATCGCCAATGATATAAGCCAAATACTATTAGAGAAATATCCAATAACAAATAGCAGATGTGCTACTCCTCCTGCACTCATAGATAAGAGTATCCATAATATATCATGATTATCCTCCATTACAGAAGCTTTATATAATTTGCGTAATATATTTATACCCAATAGATGACCAATAAGTGTAATCACCATTCCTACAGAAGCTATAGCAGAAAAACTAACTGTCCCAAGTATAAAGAATATACTTCCTATTACAAAAGGTACTAATATAGTTAAATAAACAACTTTTTCTATAGGTTGATTACCTGAAAATCTCGGAAATGTTGTAAACAAGAATGCAAAAAATGCAGGAGTAAACATCAAAAATATGAGTGAATAAGCGTGATAATTTGCTGATACTATCTCACTTGTTATACTACCTTTGAGCAGTAGTGAAAAGATAAACATTGATAAAATAGCATTAATAAATGCCAAAACAAAGAAGGGTTGATGTGGTTGAGATAAAAAATAGTGATTTTTCATAGAATTCCTCAATTTGTGTTATTGAGGGATTATACTATGAAAATAGTTATAATTAGAACATTTTTTCCAAAAAAGGTATAATCTGTTTTTTTCTACTCATAACTTTCGGTAACCAAACTTGAGTATCTTTTAGTGTTACATCAAAAGCTTCTTCTATTTTTGATGGTTCATCACTTAGAACTAATAGTTGTGTTCCCTCTTGTATAATATCTGTAAGCATCAACAAAACAGAGTGTCGTTTACCTTCATCTTTTAGATTTTGCATCTCTTTAAACAGTTCATCTTTCATATTATCAAATAGACTCAAATCAACTACTTCTAGTTGACCTACACCTATTTTAGCTCCACCCATATTAAAATCTTTGTAATCTCTTAGTACTAATTCTCTTTTAGTAGCAGATAATACATCTGATTTGACTATAAACATCTCCATACCCAAAGCTTTATAATCCTCTATCCCTGCAATATCTGCTAACTCTTTAGATGCTTTGGTATCCTCCTTGGTACAAGTGGGTGATTTGAATATAACAGTATCACTAAGAATTGCACACAACATCATACCTGCTAAGTTTTTTGGAATTTTGATATTATAATAATCAAACATCTGTTTTACAATAGTGTTTGAACATCCAACAGGTCTAACCCACATCTCTAATGGTGTAGCCGTTTTAAGGTCACCTAGTTTATGATGGTCAACAATTCCTAATATAGTTGCATCATCTATATCTTCTGGACTTTGAGAGCGTTCCATAAAATCTATTAGATATACACTCTCTCCTGCATAATTTGTTTTTAGTTTAGGTTTTTCATAACCAAATTTATCAAGTATAAATGATGTCTCTGGGCTTATCTCTCCTTGTCTAGTAGGAGTAGTATTTTCACCCAATTGATTTTTGAGATATGATAATGATATAGCTCCAACAATAGAGTCAGAGTCTGGTGTAGTATGACCAAATACAAAAGTTGCCATATATATAAATCCTTATTTTTTTGGCATTATAGCAATCAATAACTTTTGATTGAATAATTGTTAATTATAATAGTTGGTTTTTTTAGTTAAACTATATTAAACAGAAATTATACTAAAATTGTCGATTAGTTATAAACTTTGGAGAAAACATGAAAATATTATTGATAAACAGTAATCCAGTTGTATCGAGATTAACAGCACTTAGTGCAAGAAAAGAGAGTGTTGCATTAGATGAGATTAAAGATATATCTGAACTAAAAAATGGTAACTACAATATAGTTTTTGTTGATGCAGAATCTTTTACTAAAGAAATATCCAATTTTCTGAAAAATTCTAATATAACAAAAAGAGTATGCTTTTATACTCAAGATGATAAAAATAGAGACAATATATTTAATTTTGAAATTTTAAAACCATTTTTGCCATCAGAAGTATCAGCTATACTTCGTGACACCAAAATAGAAATGGAACAAGAAGAGAATTTAGATATAGATATAGATAATAGTAAACAAAAAGAGGAGTATTTAGACCTAAGTGAGCTTATATCAACTAAAACAGATGACTTAGCACCTATAAATCTAATAGAAAAAAGTATTATAAAAGATGAAAATGAGAAAGAGACAGAAGAAAAACTTCTACATGAACTTAATATTGAAAAAGAGCAAATAGATGAGATAAAAAAAGAGAATTTGGATTTAGAATTAGAAACAGAAATCTCTACAAAAAAGATAGAAGAGCCTAAGATAAAAGAGCCTAAAATAGAAGAAAAGATACTCCTAGATAAGGAGATTAGAAAATTAGAACCTATCAAATCAGAGAAAATTATAGAAAATAGAGTCACTAATAATGAACTATTTGAGATAGATGATAACAAAACAACAGAAAATAGTGATAATGAATTGTTTATACTAGATGAAGAGATAAACAGAGATGAACTTCTTAATTTTGATGTAGAGAGTAAAAATGAGATTGATTTTGAAACTATTGATACTCAAAAAGAGGAGAGTAAAGATAACAGTACCAAAATATTAGATAAAGATGAAATATCTAATATAAAAAATCTTTTGAATAATGAAATTTCTAATGATTTATCATTTGATAATATCAAAACAACTACACCACTAGCATTGAAAGAGTCAACTAAAAAGAAAAAAAACAAAAAAACAAAAAAGATAAAAGAGGTTCAACAAGAAGAGGGCAAAGTAGCAGTAGATGTCATTACAGATACCATTAAAGCTATGCCTGTAGAAGAGCTTCGAGCATTACTTCGTGGTACTAAAATAAATATAACTATTGAGTTTCCAAACGATATATAATGGGTGGTGCGATTTTAGTCCTATCAGGACCTAGTGGTGCAGGTAAAAGTACGATTATAGAAAAATCTAGCTCTTATATAGGAGAGTATTACTTTTCTATCTCTACAACTACTCGTCCCCCTAGAGATAAAGAGAGAGATGGAGTAGATTATTATTTTGTATCCAAAGAGGAGTTTGAAGAAGATATAAAAGCAGGTGAGTTTTTAGAGTATGCTATGGTTCATGGAAACTATTATGGAACTTCTCTCAAACTTGTTAATAAAGCTCTATCAGAAGATAAGCTTGTAATATTTGATATAGATATTCAAGGTCACCGTTTGGTAGAAGCTAAAATGGGTGATTTGGTCACTTCTGCTTTTATTACTCCTTCTACACTAATAGAACTAGAAAAAAGACTCTATGCTCGTTCGACTGATGATATAAGTATAATAGAGAAACGAGTTGCAAATGCTAGAGATGAGATTAAAGCTATTAATGAATTTGATTTTGTTATTATTAATGATGATATAGAAAAAGCAACAACTCAATTTATTACTATTGCCAATGCTTCACGACTTAAATTAAGTACCAAAGAGTTAAAAAAACTGATAGTTAATTGGGAAAATATACCATCATAAACTTTAAATTAATGAAATATTAGTATAATCTCTTAATTAAATCTCAATTTATTGGGATAAAACAATCAAAGGAAATAGTAATGGGAATGCCAAGTATGCCAGAGCTACTAGTTATCTTAGCGATAGTAGTACTACTTTTTGGAGCAAAAAAAATACCTGATTTAGCAAAAGGAATGGGTAAAGGAATAAAAGACTTCAAAAAAGCAATAAAAGATGATGAAGAGAGTGTAGCAGATGCAAAAGATAGTGTCAAAGAGATAAAAGATGATGCTAAAGAAGCAGTAATAGATACAAAAGAGACAGCTAAAAAAGCTTAATAAGGAAATCGGGCTTTGGTGTTAAATATTTTTGAAAAATTAAATAGTTAACCCCAATACTCCCCCTCACCCTACGGAATATTTATGAAAATCAAATCAAAATTAAGTACAATTATACAAAAAGCATTAATTAATGCAAATATAAAAGCATCTGATATTATCATATCAGATGCTACCAAATCAGAGTTTGGAGATTACCAATTCAATGGTATTATGAAACTAGCCAAACAACTCAAAAAAAATCCTAGAGAGATAGCTTCAACTGTAATAAAAAAAATAGATACTACAGATATGATAGATAGAGTAGAGGTAGCAGGACCTGGATTTATTAATATTTGGTTAAATAATAACTGGTTAGCAAATCAAGCCTTGGATATACTTGATGACCCAAGAGTAGGTGTAGGATTTGCAGAAAAACAACAAAAAGTTATAGTTGACTACTCTGGACCCAATATGGCAAAACAGATGCATGTAGGACATTTGCGTTCTAGCATTATAGGAGATACCCTAGCAACTTTACTAGAGTTTTTAGGTAATACAGTTATTCGTCAAAATCATATTGGTGATTGGGGTACTCAGTTTGGAATGCTTATAGCTTATCTTGAAGAGCAAGGGGCTGATGGTAATCAAAATCTAAAAGATTTGGAACAATTTTACAAAGATGCCAAAAAAAGATTTGATGAGAGTCCAGAATTTGCTAATAAAGCAAGAGAGTATGTAGTCAAAATCCAACAAGGAGACTCACACTGCCTTAAATTATGGCAAAGTTTTATAGATATATCACTGCAACATTGTGAAGAGGTATATAATAAACTCGGTGTCAAACTCACAAGAGATGATGTAAGAGCCGAGAGTTTTTATAATTCAAGATTACCAAAAGTAGTTCAGACACTACAAAATAGAGGGTTATTGATAGATAGTAATGGAGCAAAATGTGTCTTCTTAGATGGCTCAGATGTCCCTGTAATAATCCAAAAAGGAGATGGTGGGTATCTCTATGCTACTACAGATTTAGCAGGATTGGAGTTTAGAGCCAAAGAGTTAAAGGCTGAGCGTATATGTTATGTAGTTGATGCAAGACAAGGAGAACATTTTAAACAGGTATTCACTATTGCTAAAAATGCTAAAATGGTAGGAGATAGCGTTCAACTAGAACATATAGCATTTGGTACAATGATGGATAAAAGTGGAAAACCATTTAAAACAAGAGATGGTGGAACAGTAAAACTAATAGACCTATTAGATGAAGCCCTTATCAGAGCAAAAGAGACAATTAAAGAGAGAAACAGCCATACTCAAGAAGAGCTAGATAGAGTAGCTAATGCTATAGGAATTGGTGCAATAAAATATGCAGATTTGAGTATTAGCAGAGAGTCTAACTATCTATTTTCATGGGACAAAATGTTAAGTTTTGATGGAAATACAGCATTATATATACAATATGCTTATGCTAGAATTCAATCTATATTCAAAAGATATAATAAAGAGTTAAACGGCAAAATCATTATAGGTGATGAATTAGAGCATAAATTAACTCTTATGATTTTGAAGTTTGAAGACACACTACTCAAAGCCTCTATAGATGCAACACCTCATACAATTACAAGTTATCTTTATGATTTAGTTACTCTATTTATGAAATTCTATGAACAAAATCCTATACTCAAAGATGGTATAGAACAAGATATAAAAATAAGCCGTTTATTATTATCTAAATTGACAGCCAATGTTATTCATAAAGGGTTAAATATTTTAGGTATTGAAGTTGTGGATAAAATATAATGAAAATTATAATAGTTTTGGCCATACTAATAGGTATAGGTTTACCTATTCTAATCTACAAAAGAGATAAAGAGTTAGGAAATTTACTTATTTCGCTCTTACTTCTAAGTGGAATTGTCTCTTTGCTTATTATTGGTAATGTAATGCGTTCACTTTTGCCTCTATTTATAGCTCATTTTATTGCTCTTATAATTTCATATATTAGTTATATCATTTATCTAATTCGAGATAAATTTTATTGGCATATCTATATATTACCTTTTGCTACTTTAGCACTATATATTATTTTGGCTTTTGTAGGCAATAGACATATTTCGGGATTTTGATTAAATATCTCTTTATTATAAACTTCTGTTTTATATTTATATATAGTTCAGAGTTATATAATAACCCCTATTGGCTCAAACTACTACACTATAAAAATAATCAAAGTCAAATAGATGACCCTACCTTTTTCTTATCATCAAATGGTAAAATTTCACCCAAAGATGAACTCATAGCTACACTTCAAGCTATAAAAAGAGATAATCCCAAAGATGGGAACTCTACACAATGTCTATTTCCTGCACGAACAAGATGGCTCAAAAAGAAGTTATCTAATCAAAATATACACGAATGTAAAAGTTTGGCTTCAAAACTAAAAGAACTAAATTTCAAAACTCTATATCTAGTATATACCTCATCATATATAAACTCTCCTGCTTCAGCATTTGGACATACCTTTTTGCGATTTGATAGTAATGAAGATACTCCTCTACTCTCTTATGGATTAAACTACTCGGCAAAAGTAGATAGTAGTAATATATTCTCATATGCGTATAAAGGAGTTTTTGGTGGATTTGAAGGAAGATATAGAGTTGCTCCATATTATGAGATTGTCAATAAATACTCTAATATGGAAAAACGAGATATATGGGAATATAAATTAAAATTTACTCCTAAAGAGATAGAGAGAATTACTCTACATATGATAGAGATGCAAAGATACTATAGTGACTACTATTTTAACTCCCAAAACTGTTCATATAATCTATTATGGTTTATAGATTTAGCCAAAGATGGATTAAACCTTACTGATGATTTTAACTATATTGTAGCTCCAATGGATACTATTAAAACAATAAGAGATAAAGGACTAATAGAGTTATCGATATTTCGTCCATCTAAAATAAGCAAAATAAAAAATATATACCAATCTATACCTCATAAAAAGATAGCCAAAAAGTTTTGGCAAGAGCATAATATATCTATATTAAATCAGTTAGATATTAATGAACAAAGAGATATTCTTGATATATCCATTCTAAAAGAGAATAATCAAACTTTATTGCAATATAGAAGTAAACTTGGTATATCACCATCCAAAAAAATAACTAAAACTAACCCAATTTATGCTAATTTAGCATCTAAATTAAATATAAGCCTATCTAATAAAAATCAGTTACTATATGGTATCAGAGCTAGTTATCATGATATTTATGATATAGATTATGATTTCAATTTAGGAGAATATATATCATTTTTTGATATTCAGATGATAAATAATAGATTAGATAGTGTAACTTTTCTAAAAATTAATTCCATGCCCCCTATAGATAAACTATATCAACCTATCTCTTGGGGAGTAGAATTTGGATACAAAGATAATAAACTTTTTGCTAGTGGCAGAGGGGGAATTAGTTATTCTATTTTTGATACACTTATATTTTTTGAACCTACTATCAAATTATCTAATAATATAGAGTTTGGGTATCAAACAGGTATGCTCAAAACCATTAATAAAATTAAATTTGGAGTTATTGCCCAAAAAACATATAATATAAATATAAATTCATTTATTACATACCAATTGAATAACAATATGGCTATAAATATATATATAGATAAAAAGAGTCATAGTCTAGCTTTATTTTATTATTTTTGAAAATATGATTTTTGTTTATATAAAATCATTCATCCAATTTTCATCACTATGTGCCATAAAATAAGCATACCTCTCAACCAAAATATCTTTGGCTATCTTT
>Ga0256913_10002022_pt1 | contig 10328 bp, 5 predicted proteins | sample Axial_MatmetaG_FD_185970 | JGI IMG/M metagenome (GOLD analysis project Ga0256913, IMG submission 185970) | Deep-sea worm associated microbial mat communities from Axial Seamount, Juan de Fuca Ridge, Pacific Ocean - Axial_Mat | ecosystem: Environmental > Aquatic > Marine > Oceanic > Microbial...
CCTTATCATTTTCAAAATCGTATTTCACTTCAACGATAAAATCATCACCACGGTAACTTTTCAAAAAAGGATTGTGGGTTGGTTCAATGGCATGATAACTTAAATCGCTGTCGATGGTAAGCCTGAATTTTCCATCAAACGATAAAAAATATTTCCTACTGTAACGATTCAGCAGAGCTGGCGATAAATGCTGCAAAATTTCATAAGCCCAATCAGGCAGACCTGACTCTTTAAAAACATCTTTTAAAACCAGATAATTGAAACCTTCATCAAGTTTGAAAGGTTTTAGCAAATAGGAAAGTTTGTTTCCCAAATATCCTTCCCTTACTTTGAACTCTAAAACCGGCTTCTCAATATTACCAAACAAATCGTTGTACCAGCGGATACGGGCTTTCTTACGGCTTCCTTTCCCCGAAACATTATCATAAAAAAAGTCAAGATCGTTGGAGTCAAGATAAATATTATTGATAAATCGTTGATGGAAAATAGTGCTGAAAGCAGCCGGGTGATTGCGAATTTCCTGCTCAATGCCAGCATAATTCAAATCACTTACCACGAACTTTCGTTCGTAGCGACTTATATCCTGATTAAAAGGAGGAAAAAACATAAGCTGCTTTAGAAAGATTTACTCTCCACAAAAGAGATCTTTACCTCTTTTGAAACCGCATCCATCTTCTTTTTAAAATCCTGAAGTTTTTCAGGCTTGGGCGAGTCAATTACAAAAGAAGCTTCGATGGCATTGCCATTTTCATCGTATCTTTTTAATTGATATTTACCGAATACAGTAGTTACTGTATCTACAATTTTATTTAAATCAATTTCTGAAGGATTACCCGAAACATTGAGGTAAAGATTCTGCCAGGTAGATTTTCCTTTGATTAGGAATCTGCCCCAGATAAATACCATACCGATAGCGAAAGCTTCAAGCACTACAACAGTTTGATTGGCACCCAATCCTAATCCTACCGAAATAGCAAAAAAGAGATACGCCAGTTCTTCGGGTTCTTTAATGGCCGCCCTGAACCTTACAATGGAGAGCGCACCTACCAAACCAAGTGACAATGCCAATGATGATTTCACAATGGTAATGATGAGCATGGTGGTAAAAGCAATGAGCAGAAAGTTTGCCGAAAATTGCTTTCTGTTGGAAATGGTTTTTGCACATTTAATATAGGTGAATTCAAGGATAACAGCCAACACCAGAATTACAATTGAATTGAAAAGAAAATCTTCCAGCGAAATTTGCTGTTCCTGAGTTATAAGAAACTTTTGAAATAATCCCCACTTATCGTTCATTGGATTGTTTTAAAAAGGTGAAATAATTTGAATGCGCAAAATTAACAAAAAGATAATAATAAACTGATTTAATTCTACTCAAGTTAAATCATGCTTCGATATACACTAAATACAGGTTGACTAAAACTCTAATTATCGAAAATTAACAATTTGCCGGAAAAGGTTTCGTTTTTAATTCGAACCTGATAAAAATATAGCCCTGATACCAGGTCAGGCAAATGCAAGTTAAGCCGGTCAGAATTAATAGTTCTTGTACCTGACCTTACCTCTCTTCCTGTAAGATCGAATATATCAACTTGTACCTTATCATGGATTATTCTGTTAAATCTAATGAAAAAGTTGCCATGTGAAGGGTTTGGATATATAAAAAGCGGTTTGCGTTCATTGCCAGATTCTTGAACTTTTAATGTAATACCATTCTGGTTGAACACTGACAATGCTCTGTCGTGAACAATAAAAATATTGGTGTCGGAATCAATTAAAAAATCATTGATCTTGTTATCAGGTAATCCTGAGTTTTGATAGTTGTACAAAGAAAAAGTGCCATCAATTAAGTGCATTAATCCCTTATACGAATAGTTAACCCAAACCTCATTTTTTCCACCGGCAATCACCCTATCGATTAAGAAACCTGAGTTAAAATATAATGCATCTTGAGAGTCTACACAACAAAGGGTATCGTAATTCTCAAATACATCATTTTCGAACTTTGTTAAATAACTCTCAGCATAGCTATATGGGTAGTCTTCAATAATTTTTTGCACTGACAACCAAATTTCGTCATTGCTTCCAATACTTAAATGTGAAACAAAATCAGAAGCCAAGTCTGTGTTTCCCTGATTGTAAATATCTATAATACCATCTTTGTATTTGATTAAGCCGTTTTCAGTAGCGAGCCAAAGATTACCATAACCATCCTGATCGATATCGTTAATCCTGAAATCCAACGCTTTGTTCAATTCATTGTTTTCATAATGAAACAATCCGTTATTTGTAGCAATCCAGAAATCATTATTGACGTCAACAAAAATTTTATGATAGCCCGGTTTATTAATTGGCAGGTCGCTATGACTTATCTTTTGCCAGGAAATAATATCTGAAGATATTTTCACTTCCCCATCGGTTAAAACCATTGCAATTCCCTCGTTAGAAATGGCAAACTGCGTCACCTCATCTATTCCGGTAAACTTTTTCCAATCGGTTCCATCATAAGCGGAAACCTGATTTTCGCCACCAATATACACTGAACCTGAATAATTACAAATACAGTGATTGGTAATGGAATCCAACTCGTTGGTTTTTAAATCATAATTTTTCCAACCATTAACGGTTTTAAGCTTAACGTAAGGTTTTGACAAACTCCAAAGGTTATTTTCCTTATCGACACTTAAACCATCAGAACCTATTTCATCGTATTTATTCCAGATTTCATCTTCAAAGCTGAATATGCCACGGTACGAACTCAGATATAATACCCCGTTATTGTCTTCTACCATTGGGTCAAAAAACAAAGAATAATTATCAAAATCAGATACTAACCAATAAGTCCACTCTGTTCCGTTAAACCGTACTAATGCTGTGTCTCCGCTATAAGATTCAGGAATTATCCAGAGGTTATCTTTGCTATCAACAAATATATCCGTGATATACCCATCCGGAATAGGAGAATTGTCTGAATCATAAACAATGGTATCAAATTCAGTTAGGCGGGTAACCGAACCATATCCGGCAATCAGCAGTTCTTCTTTAGAGTTGGTTGCTAAATCAGCTACCCTGTTATCAGGAAAAGGCGGTTTCAATGTAAACAGGTGATGTAATGAATCGTCGATTAGTTCGTAAACAGTATTACTATAATCAATTGACAGGTAAACCCTGTTAGTTCCGGAAACAATAAGATTATGCAGGTATTCATTTTTACCAATATGCTTTGCAATATTAATCGAATCCCAATGATCGTTTTTAAACAAACCTATATGCTTGGAGTCGTAAAACCAAAGTTGTTCATTAGAATCAATAAATACCCAAATCGGATTAAAATGTAAAAAAGAGCTTGCGTGATTATAATTAATTGTTTCGCCAGTTTCTTTGTTAATTCTGACAATTCCTCCTGACGAGCAAGCCCATATATCTGAATTATCAACCACAAATGATTGGGGGCTATCAGTTATAGTAAAATTCAACCAATCAGCCCCCTGACTATATCCTGTCAGGAATAAACTATTAAAAGCAATAAGTAAAATAAAAACTTTATATTTCATGGGTGATGTAATGATATCTATACAAAGGTATATAATTTTAAGGTCATTTATAACCCATCTTTTACCACACTTCTTAATTAAACAACGGTTTTCCTGTTATATTTAAATTTCCTTTTCCGATACTCCATAAACTTCATCCGGTTCGATATTGCCAATAGGTTCGGTATGAATCATTACATCGTAGATACGGGGAATTTTTCGTTTGAGCTCCGATTCAATACATGAAGTAATATCGTGCGCTTCATTTAAAGACAGTTTGCCATCCACCTCCACATCCAGTGTAACTTCGCAAAGATTAGCAATTTTCCTGACCCTTATTCGGTGAGGATTCTGAGCACCTTTGACCTGTTTTACCGTATCAATGATGGTTCGGTAGATCTCGGTATCTTCTATGCCGTCCATCAGTTCGCGATTTGTTTCCATGAAAATTTTAAATGCCACGAGCATAATCCATATGCTGACGGCAAATGCGGTAATGATATCCAGAATGGGCATTTTCAGAATAAAAGTGGCAGCCAGTCCTACCAGCACTGAAACAGATATTACTACATCGCTTTGCATATTTTTGGAATTGGCAATAAGCATGGAACTCTCAACTTTTTTTCCGACATTCTTCAGGTAAGTTGCCAGTAACTGTTTTCCAATGATGGAAATGATGATAACATAAATAGAAATCATCCCCGGAACATCGCGTTCGGCAGGATGAATTAACGAACCCGCCGCCGAAATGGCTAACTGTGCTCCGGCAAAAAAGATGATAAAAGCCAGCAGTTTGGTAGCGACAGTATCTGCTTTTTTATAACCATAAGGATATTTGGGGTCGGGTGGTGTAGCTACAATGTGCGCTGTAATAAGGGTAATAATTGATGTTAAGATATCACTACCCGAGTCGATACCATCTGCTATAACAGCCATACTTCCTGCCAGCAAACCGACGGTGATTTTAGCCACTGCCAAAACACCATTTCCCCAAATAGCAATTCGGGAAGCTTTAATAATGGTACGTTCTCTGTCGGGTAACTTTGGCATGACTGCTTTTGAAAATTAATTCGGTAAAGTTACTACTTTGTCACGAAACAGGTTATTTATTGTTGTAGGTCTATAATAAAAAGAACCGCGAATTCAACTAAAGTTCATTAGTGAATTCGCGGTTGTTTTATTGCAGATTGAAGATTAACGATTGATGATTGGAGATTTGAATGAACGACGTGACTTGTGACTTTTACTCCAAACTCTAAGTACTCCAAACTTTAGGCACTTTTTTATTGCAGATTGGAGGTTAACGATTGATGATTGGAGATTTGTTGAATGAACGACGTAATTTTACTCCAAACTCTAGGCACTCCAAACTCCAAGTACTCCAAACTTCTAAATCACCGGGTACTTTTTAAAAATTTCGGCTGATTTCATCAAAATATCAACATACTGTGCACGACGATAAGCATAGGGGTCTTTTACGTTCTTCTTGGAGAGATGCCCTCTGAAATCCTCAATGTTAGCATACTGTTTATTGGCCATCCAAATTTCCATATCCTCCAGCATCTTGCTGATTTGTTGTGGTCCGTGTTTGTAAAGGGTGCTTACAATCTGAACAACATTGGCACCTGCCAGCAACATTTTAATTACATCATCACCATTAAAAATACCGGAGTTGGCACAAACATCAGCTTTCATGTTATCATAAAGAATACCCACGTAACGTAAAGGTAATCTGTTGTCCTGCTGTTGACTCAGGTGGTAAGGGAAATGCATCTCCTCTTTGTTGATGTCGATATCAGGTTGGAAAAGACGATTGAACAGAACAAACCCATCGGTACCGGCATGTTCCATCTCTTTTACCGTAAAAAGGATGTTTGTATAATAAGGGCTCAGCTTAACGCTAACCGGAATGTTTACAACTGCCTTAACACCTTTGATAATATCCAATTCTTCGCGAATAATGGCACGACCTTCCAGATCAAACTCCCTTGGGTTGTTATAGAAATTGAGTTCAATGGCATCAGCACCGGCTTCTTCCAGTTTCTTGGCATATTCATACCAGATATCGTCATACACTGCATTCAAACTTGCAATTAATGGAATAGATAAAACTTTTCTGGCTTCTTTAAAATGTAATAAAAACTCTTCCGGGCCGGCTTCATATGCGTCTGATGCAAAAAAAGAACCCATTTCAGCGTGACGATCATCATACTGCGTAAGGTCTTCTTCAAGTTGTAAATTCTCTAAATTAATCTGTTCTTCAAAAAGTGACTTGTAAACAATAGCTGCAGCACCTGCTTCTTCCAGTTTTTTCAGCATGTTAATATCAGTTACCAGATTGCTGGCGCCAACTATTATAGGGTTCTTTAGGGTTAATCCCAGATATTTTGTTTCAAGGTTCATTTCTTAATGTTTATAGGTTATTATTTCTGTCCGTAAAAATAGTAAAAAGATGGGTATAAAACATCTTGTTTTTTGCATATTAATAATTTTTAGGAAAACAAAAGGTAGTTGATTATTAGGACTATTGAAACCCGATGCTGATAATTGTTCGCGGCCTGATGATTCTGATAAAGGGTTACAATGTTAATTTTTTATAAATCAGAAATCGGCTTATTTCAAAAAAGTTGGTTACAATAGCTTATGTTTGGTTTATCATTTATCCTTTTACTTCGTCAGATATGCTTTCTTAATCATACTGCACCAGTGAGTTAGTTTACGATTTTGTTAATTTGCAACCCCTATCAAAGTCTTAGTTTTCAGTGTTAAGTAGGTCAATCTAAATTCGTTTTAAATTATTGCAACAAGCTTTGATGTCTTAAATTTCAAACCATTAAAAAGTTACTTTTGCAAAAATTTTAGTAAACGTATTTAAGCTTTGCTTTTCTAAATAAATAATTATGAGTAATAAGAAAAGATTCATCACATGTGATGGTAACTATGCAGCGGCTCACGTAGCTTACATGTTCAGCGAAGTTGCAGCTATCTACCCCATCACACCATCATCAACGATGGCAGAGTATGTTGACGAGTGGTCGGCATACGGAAGAAAAAACATCTTTGGCGAAACTGTTAAAGTTGTAGAAATGCAATCGGAAGGCGGCGCATCGGGTGCTGTTCACGGTTCATTACAGTCGGGTGCTTTAACCACGACTTTTACAGCATCACAGGGTCTTCTTTTGATGATTCCTAATATGTATAAAATCTCAGGTGAGTTATTACCTGCAGTATTTCACGTAAGTGCCCGTAGCCTTGCTGCTCAGGCACTCTCAATTTTTGGCGATCACAGCGACGTTATGTCAACCCGTCAAACCGGATTTGCCATGCTGGCTACCGGTAGTGTTCAGGAAGAGATGGATATTGCTGCTATTGCACACTTTGTTTCATTAAGAACCAGAGTTCCTTTTCTTCACTTTTTCGACGGTTTCCGTACATCACACGAGATTCAGAAAGTGGAGTATTTTGAAGTGGAAGACCTTGAGGACTTGTTCCCATGGGAAGATGTTCAGAAATTCCGCGACAGAGCATTAAACCCTGAGCATCCTGTAACCAGAGGTACTGCTCAGAACCCTGATATTTACTTCCAGGCTCGTGAAGCTGCTAATCGTTTCTATGAGCCGATTCCTGATATGGTTGAAGAGTACATGCAGGAAATTACTAAACGTACAGGCCGTGAGTATCATCCATTTACCTATTATGGAGCTCCCGATGCCGAGCATGTAGTTGTTGCCATGGGTTCGGTTACCGAAACCATTAAAGAAACCATTGACCATTTGGTAGCCAAAGGCGAAAAAGTAGGTTTGGTTTCAGTACATCTATACCGTCCGTTTTCAGAAAAATACTTCCTGAAGGCAATGCCTGAATCAGTTAAACGTATTGCTGTTTTAGATCGTACCAAAGAGATTGGTGCCAATGGTGAACCTTTGTATCTTGATATCAAAGAGCTTTATTACGGTAAAGAAAATGCTCCTGAGATTGTTGGCGGACGTTACGGATTAAGTTCCAAAGACACTACCCCGGCCATGATTCTTTCGGTTTATGAAAACCTGAAAATTAAGGAGCCTAAAGATGGTTTCACTGTAGGTATTGTTGATGATGTTACTTTTACTTCATTGCCATTACTTCCTGAAGTGAACTTAGCTCCTAAAGGAACTTTTCAGGCTAAATTCTACGGTCTTGGTTCTGACGGTACAGTAGGTGCCAACAAAAACTCAATTAAAATTATTGGTGATAATACTGATCTTTATGCTCAGGCATATTTTGCTTACGACTCAAAAAAGTCGGGTGGTATCACTATTTCCCACCTTCGTTTTGGTGAGCACCCAATCCGTTCAACTTATTTGGTAAATACGCCTGACTTTGTTGCTTGTCACGTTCCTGCTTATCTGGAAAAATACGATATGCTCAAAGGTCTTAACGACGGTGGTACTTTCCTTTTGAACAGTATCTGGGACGAAGAGACAACCAAAAACAAACTGCCCGACCATTTCAAAAAATACATGGCTGAGCACGACATCAAATTTTATATCATCAATGCAACAAAAATTGCTGACGAAATTGGTTTAGGTAGCCGTACCAACACCATCATGCAGTCAGCATTCTTTAAAGTTGCCGAGGTAATTCCTTACGAGCAAGCCGTTGATCAGATGAAAGAGTTCATCATGAAATCATACGGTAAAAAAGGTGAGGAAATTGTTAACATGAACTATCAGGCTGTTGATCGTGGTGGTGATGTTGTTAAAATTGAAATTCCTAAAGAGTGGGCTAATCTCAAAATTTCTGATGATAATGATGAGTATGCTAACATGCCTGATTTCATTAAGAATGTAGTTAAGCCAATTGAAGCGCTTAAAGGTGATGACTTACCTGTTTCAGCTTTCTTAGGTCGTGAAGATGGTACTTTCCCTCCGGGAACCGCCGCTTACGAAAAACGTGGTGTCGCTGTTAGCGTTCCTGAATGGATTGATGAAAACTGTATTCAGTGTAACCAGTGTGCTTACGTTTGTCCTCACGCTGCCATCCGTCCTTTCCTTGTTGACGATGAAGAAGAGGCCAACGCACCTGACGGAATGACCTTCCTGGAAACTCGTGGTAAACTGAAACCGTTAAAATTCCGTATTCAGGTTAGTGTACTCGACTGTACCGGTTGTGGTAGCTGTGCCAATGTTTGTCCTTCAAAAGAGAAATCACTGGTAATGGTTGCTGCCGAAACACAGCAAAAAGAGATTGAAAACTGGAACTATCTTGCCAACGAAATCAAACCTAAGAATGATAAGTTTGATAAATTCAAAACTTTTAAAGATAGTCAGTTTGCCAAGCCGTTGTTTGAGTTCTCAGGAGCTTGTGCCGGTTGTGGTGAAACACCTTATATTAAACTGGCCACCCAGCTTTATGGCGACCGTATGATGATTGCCAATGCTACCGGTTGTTCATCCATTTATGGTGGTTCGGCTCCTTCAACACCTTATACGGTGAACGAAGAGGGTAAAGGTCCTGCATGGGCAAACTCATTGTTTGAAGACAATGCCGAGTACGGATTTGGTATGGCTACAGGTGTTAGCAAAATGCGTGAGCGCATCCAGCGTCACATGGAAGAAGATTTAGCTAAAGGTGCTTCGGGAGCACGTAAAGAAGCTTTCGAAAAGTGGATTGAAGTTAAAGACCTTGGCGAAGAGTCAAAAGCTGCTTCTGCTGCCGTTGTTGCTGCCCTCAAAGGTGCAGACGACGAAACTGCAAAAGCCATCATGAAACTGGAACAATATCTCATCAAAAAATCAATGTGGATTTTTGGTGGTGACGGTTGGGCTTACGACATCGGTTACGGTGGCGTTGACCATGTGCTTGCTTCAGGTGAAGATGTCAACATGCTGGTTATGGATACCGAGGTTTATTCAAACACCGGCGGACAGGCCTCTAAAGCCTCTAACACCTCAGCTGTGGCTAAATTTGCTACAGCCGGTAAAGATGTTCGTAAGAAAGACCTTGGTGCCATCTACATGACTTATGGTTATGTTTACGTGGCGCAGGTTGCCATGGGAGCCAATTACAATCAGTTCTACAAAGCACTGAAAGAGGCTGAAGCTTATCCGGGACCATCGCTGATTATTGCTTACTCACCATGTATTGCTCATGGTTTACGTAAAGGTATGGCCAAAGTAATGGATGAAGAGAAATTTGCAGTTGAAGCCGGTTACTGGAATCTGTATCGCTACAACCCATTGTTGGAGCTGGAAGGTAAAAACCCATTCCAACTGGATTCAAAAGCACCTGATTTCAGCAAATTCAAAGAGTTTCTGGATATGGAAGTTCGTTTTACTTCATTGAAGAAAACTTTCCCTGAAAGAGCCGGTGAACTTCAGGAAAAATCATTGAAAAACATGCAATGGCGCTATAATTTCTACAAGCGTATGGCTGATATGGATTTCTCTGATAAATAGTATTGATTTTTAACAACCTGAATGGTTGAATATATAAATCCCCGTTATCAATGATAACGGGGATTTTTTGATTGACCTTTCAGGTGGCCTTGCTCCTGAAAGGTTGAAAAAATAACAACACTTATTCGGAATAATATTTTCAGAAAAACGAGGTATTAAATTTCCACATCTCATTTCAACCTTTCCTGTCTCCCCCCGCAAGGCTCTGTTCGACCGAAAAGATTACCGGAAACCTTTCAGGTGGCCTTGCTCCTGAAAGGTTGAAAAAGCAACAACACTTATCCGGAATAATATTTTCAGAAAAATGAGGTATTAAATTTCCACATCTTCTTTCAACCTTTCAGGCGACCTTGCTCCT
>Ga0256913_10002023_pt1 | contig 10325 bp, 5 predicted proteins | sample Axial_MatmetaG_FD_185970 | JGI IMG/M metagenome (GOLD analysis project Ga0256913, IMG submission 185970) | Deep-sea worm associated microbial mat communities from Axial Seamount, Juan de Fuca Ridge, Pacific Ocean - Axial_Mat | ecosystem: Environmental > Aquatic > Marine > Oceanic > Microbial...
ACTAACTAATAGTCGCACCACAAATGATTTTTTACCAGATTATAGCTCTTTTATCTTTCGGCAGGTACATCTTATCACCTGGTTTAACATCAAAAGCTTCGTACCAGGCTTCCACATTTCGTAAAGGCCCCCAGATACGGTATTTTCCTAAAGAATGAACATCTTCCTGGGTGCGACGGAGTATCTCGGCATCGCGTATGTTCTGTGCCCACAGATGAGCATAGGCCAGGAAGAATCGTTGAGCAGCGGTAAAACCGTCGATCTTATTGTTCAGTTTTTGTCCCTGAGGTGTTTTCAGAAATGCAGTGTATGAAACATTTATTCCCCCCAGGTCGGCAATATTCTCACCGAGGGTATAAGCACCATTAGCATGAACAGTATCAAGAACAACAAATTGGTTGAACTGATCCACGAGAACCTTTGTACGTTCCTTAAAGCGTTTTGAATCCTCTTTTGTCCACCAGGTATTCAGGTTGCCGTTCTTGTCGTAAAGGCGTCCCTGATCATCAAATCCGTGAGTCATTTCATGGCCTATCACAACACCGATAGCACCGTAGTTGACAGCATCGTCGGCATCGAAAAAGAAAAATGGCGGTTGCAGGATACCTGCCGGGAACACTATCTCATTCTGTGTTGGGTTGTAGTAAGCATTTACTATTTGAGGAGGCATATGCCATTCTGTTTTGTCAACAGGTTTATCGATCTTGGAGATCATATCCTCGAAGTGGAATTTTGCGGCACGAAGCACATTCAAAACATAGGCATCATCTTTCACATCCAATTTGCTGTAATCCTTCCATTTGTCAGGATAACCGATCTTAACAGTTATGGCATCCAGCTTTTCCTGCGCATTTTTCTTTGTCTCTTCACTCATCCAGGTAAGATTGCGAATACGGTCACCTAGACCGAGACGAAGGTTCTCGACAAGTTTCAACATTCGTTCTTTGGCCTCAGGCGGGAAATACTTCTTCACATATATCTGTCCTACTGCTTCGCCGAGATAGCCGCTGGTAGTGTTCATCACGCGTTTCCAGCGCGGTTTCATTTCAGGAGTGCCTGACAATACTTTGCCGTAAAATTCAAAATTCTGATTTACAAAATCATCGCTAAGGTAGGAGGCTGTCTCGTTGATCAGGTTCCACTTAAGGTATGTCTTCCAGGCATCAACAGGCTCATTTTTGAGAATCTCACTGAATCCTGCAATGAAACCGGGTTGGCCAACAATAACTTCTGTGATAGCAGGAAGTCCAACGTTGTTAAAATAATTTTTCCAGTTAAAACCGGGAGCTTTTTTCCCAAGCTCAGTGACAGTCATTTTATTGTAGTTCTTTATCGGGTCACGAAGTGCCAGACGGTCTTTTGAAACTTCGGCAAGTTGCTTTTCAAGGTTAAAGACAGTTTGTGCATCAGTTTTGGCTTGCTCTGCATCCTCTCCGGCAAGCTCGAACATCTTGGCAACATGCTCAATGTACTTCTTTCGGATCTTAACGAACCTGTCGTTTTCACTCAAATAGTAATCTCTGTCGGGCAGTCCCAAACCTCCCTGATACAGTTGTGTGATGACCATGCTGCTGTTACGGTCATCGGCGGCTCCGTATAGCTGAAATCCCGGAGATATTCCGTATTGATGAAGATGGGATATTTCCTTTTTCACATCTTCTTTGTTTTTTATGTTATCGATAAGTTCGAACTCTCCTGACAAAACTTCAATGCCGTTCTTCTCTATCGCAGCAGAGTCCATGCCTGAACGGTAGAACATAGCTATTTTACCTTCTATGCCCTCTTTTTTTGTCTTTGAGTTCAGCAGATCATCGACAAGCTCTTTCAATTGCTTTTGATTATTGTCCATCAGTTGGTCAAAAGCTCCGTAACGGCTCTTATCGGCAGGTATGGGATGGGTCTTCATCCAGCCCCCGTTGGCATATTCGTAAAAATCGTCACCCGGCTTGACCGACATGTCCATATTGGCAGGATCAATTGCTTTCACTTTATCCATATCCTTTGTGTTATTACAGGCCTGTGTAATTATTAACACAATTACAGGCATCAATAAATACTTTACTGTTTTCATCTGTTTCTGTTTTTAAAATTTTGACAATATTAGTTATTCTGGAGATACGAATGAAATTTATTCTGAATAATGGTTCAAACAGCTACATTTTCAAGTTAATATGTTATGTAAAAAGGTTAATAATAGAATAAATAATACCGTTAACTTTTTATTATTTCGTAAAAAGAATAATTGAGAGCTTTTTCATGAATGATCCGCAGTTTCAATAAAAAAGAAAAGGGAATGAATAATATAAAACTTACGGATAACTGGAAAGTTCAGACTTCAGAAAAAATACATGTTTCAGGCGCTGAACTGTCATCACAAAAAACGGATACGGATAACTGGTTCCGGGCGGTGGTGCCTTCAACAGTAATGGGAACTCTTGTGTCCAACGGTGTTTACAGTGATGCTTACATAGGTAAGAACATGGAGAATATACTAAAGGAACAATTTGAAGTTCCATGGTGGTATGTTACTTCCTTTGAACTAACCGCAGAGCAGGCAGACAAAACCGTTCAGATGATCTTTGACGGGATAAACTACAAAGCTAATGTCTGGCTCAATGGTAAGCCGGTTGCCGGAAGTGATAAAATAAACGGAGCTTTTCGTCATTTGAAGTTCAATGTTTCGGATTTTATTCAGGTAGGAGATAACAGGCTTGCAATAGAGGTTATACCTCCTCAAAGAGGTGATTTTAGTATAGGTTTTGTTGACTGGAATGTGTGGCCCCCCGATACCAATATGGGTATCTTCAGGGATGTCAGCCTGTATTTCAGTGATGAAGTATCGATCGATAAGCAGTATGTTGAAACAAAAATAGATAAGGAAACACTTGCAAGTGCTGAGTTAAAGATCACAGCAGAACTGATCAATCATTCTGAGAAACCGGTTACGGGAATTTTGAGGTGCGGTCTTGGTGATCATGTTGTTTCTAAGGAAGTGACTTTTGATGCTAGAGGGAGTGCAAAGGTGATTTTTTCACCGGAGGAATTTCCGGAACTAATGATCTCTGATCCTGAATTATGGTGGCCCAATACGATGGGTGAACCGAATTTGCATGATCTTGATATCTCTTTCGATATTGAAGGGAAGGTGTCGGATTCAGTACATATTAGGTATGGGATACGGGAGGTTGAGGATTATATCAATGAGGACGGACACAGGGGATACAAGGTTAATGGCAAGAAAGTTCTGATCAAAGGGGGTGGCTGGACTGATGACCTGTTCCTGCAGGACACCCATGATAGCCTGAAAGCACAGATCGATTACGTGAAACACATGAACCTCAATACCATCAGGCTTGAAGGTTTTTGGGGGAAGGATCACAAACTTTACGACCTGTGTGACGAAAACGGGATCCTTATCATGGTTGGATGGAGCTGTCACTGGGAACATGAAAATCATCTCGGCAAGCCGGTTGATCCGCGATATGGAGGTGTTGTTGAACCGGATGAGATAGATCTTATCGCCAGATCGTGGGAGGAGCAGGTTATCTGGCTTCGTCAACATCCTTCAATTTTTGTGTGGGCTGTCGGAAGTGATTTTGTTCCTCATCCCGATCTTGAAAGAAGATACATTGAAACATTCAAAAAATACGATCCTACACGGCCTTATCTGAACTCTACCGGAGGAGTGGGAAGTGAGCAGGGAATAATCAGTACAACAGAGATAGTGAGCGAGATCAGTGGTTCTTCATGTGTAAAAATGCTTGGGCCTTACGCATACACTCCTCCTGTTTACTGGTACACAAACCTGAACCTTGGAGGAGCCTATGGTTTTAACACCGAAACCTGCCCCGGAGCGAATGTGCCTCCATTATCGAGCCTGAAAAAGTTCATCCCGGAGGATCATCTCTGGCCTGTTGACGATGTGTGGGAGTACCACTGCGGAACCAATGAGTTCAGGACACTTGACAGGTTCATAAAAGCTATCGACAAGCGATACGGCGGTGCTGATAATGTGGAGGAGTTTGCCTTTAAGGCTCAGATACTGAATTATGAGCTGATGCGACCTATGTTCGAGGCTTTTGTTGCCCATCAGCCAAAAAGTACCGGCATCATCCAGTGGATGCTGAACTCGGCATGGCCGGAGATGTACTGGCAGTTATACGACAGTTTTCTTCAGCCAAACGGAGCGTTTTATGCAACACGTAAGGCTTGTAAGATGCTTCATGCAATTTACCGTTACGGATGGAATGATATTTATCTTGCCAATAATCACCTGAACGGAGCAGAAGGACTGACTGTGAAGTTCAGGGTATTTGATACAAATACAAATGTTGTGTACAAGGAAGAGTGGCAGGGTGACATAGATGGGAATACTTCAGTAAAAATACATGAACTTCCCGGTCTTAAAGAGTTTTCCGATGTTGTATTCCTTGATATCAGGATCTTTGATAAGACAGGTAATGAGATCGACAGTAATTTTTACTGGTTGTCGAAAAAAGAGGATATCCTCGATTACGAGGCAGGTAAAACGCTGGAGTGGGAGTATCATACACCTTCGAAGCAGTATGCCGATTTTACAAGTTTGAAAAAGCTGCCGGCAGTGGATTTGAACATCGATGCAAAATATGAAGTGACAGGTGAAACGGGCAAGGTGACTGTCAAAGTGAAAAATCTTTCGGGAACGATAGCTTTTTTCAATGTTTTTGATGTGGTTGATCCGTCAACCGGAGAGCCTGTTTTGCCGGTCTTCTGGAATGATAATCATGTCAGTTTTCTTCCCGGTGAAGAAGTGGAACTAACAGCAGATTTTTATCTGAAAGACCTTAAAGGTGAAAAGCCGGCATTGAACATTGAGGGATGGAATTCAGGAAAACATGTTTTGGAATTAGATTGAAAAAGCAGAGGTTAAAGAGGAAGTAATTCAACAATTGATCATATAAAGAAACAGATAACAAAACTATTAATTTAAAAAACGAACAAGATGTCAGAATTAGCAATCAACGGCGGAAAAGCCGTAAGAGACGTAAGCTCCAATCCATGGCCACAGTGGCCGATATGGGATGAGAATGAGGAAAAAAGTCTGATGGAAGTTCTTCATAGCGGCATTTGGTCATACAACGGCCCCAAAGAGATAGCATTTAATCAGGCATTTGCAAAATATTGCGGAACAAAATATTCGGTTTGTGCAGCTAACGGAACGGTAACACTTCAGCTTGCTCTTGAGGCTCTGGGAATAGGCTGGGGCGATGAGGTTATCCTTCCCGGTCTTACCTGGCAGGCAACAGCCGCTACTATAATCGATGTGAATGCAACACCTGTGCTTGTTGATGTACTTGAAGATACTTGGTGTATTGATCCGAAAAAAGTAGAGGAAGCAATAACTCCGAGGACAAAAGCGATCATTCCTGTTCATCTTTACGGTGCATTCGCCGATATGGATGCTATCATGGAGATAGCAAAAAAGCATGATCTTGTAGTTATTGAGGATTGTGCCCATAAACACGGTGGAGAGTGGAATGGGAAAAAAGCAGGAAGCATTGGCGATATCGGAAGTTTCAGTTTCCAGCTTTCAAAGCACCTGACAGCCGGTGAAGGAGGAGCTCTGACAACTAACAGATTTGACCTTGCCGAAAAGCTCGATGCACTTCGCAACTGTGGACGTCGTCCGGAGCCTGAGGATCAGGATGTGGATAAGGGAGCCGGGGTTTACGGAGATGACGGGAATTTTATTCAATCGGGAAATTACCGTATTACTGAGTTCCAGGCTGCCGTTCTTATCGAAGGATTAAAACGTCTTCCTGAGCAGAACAAGACTAGAGAGGAGAACGGTGAATATGTGAATGCACGTCTTTCAGAAATTCCGGGTGTAGATCCTATGAAGCGTGATCCGAGAGAGACAAAGAAAGCATATTTCAATTTCGCTTTCCGTTACAACAAAGATGAGTTCAAAGGCCTTCCTGTTGAAAAATTCCGCGAAGCCCTTGACGCAGAACTTGGTATTCAGGCTGAGCCGAGCTATGAACCTTTGAATAACTGTTCTTTGTACGTTCCTCTTACAAAGCCTTCACGTCACAGGATCACCGAAGAGTACTGGAAAGCAATCGATCCTTCACGTTTCGATCTTCCTGTATGTGAAAAAATACACAATGAGGGTTCTGTTTGTATGCATCACAAAGTGCTGATGGGAACAAAAGAGGATATGGATATTATCATCGATGCCATAAAAAAGATATATGATCACGCAGGAGAGTTGATGTAAAACGGCCTCATCTCTTCATTGCCCCTCTCCAAAATGGAAAGGGATGTGTGTAACTTTAAAAAAAAGATCAGATAATAAATAAATTGTAGGAATACACGGCCGTGTGTTCCTACCCTATTATAAAAATTATGACAAGAATAGCATTAATAGGAACAGGATATATTGCCGACTATCATGCCAGAGGACTTCAGAAATTGTCTGATGTGGAGATAGTGTGTGTGGTGTCTTTGCTTGAAGATCAGGCAAAAGAATTTGCTGCAAGGTATGGCATAAAGGAAATTTATAAAGATTACAAAGAGATCGTAGGCCGTGATGATATTGATGCTGTTGTTATCGGTATTCCCAATAAATTTCATGCTCCGTATGCCATAGAGTTCATGCAGAACGGGAAAGATGTTTTTGTGGAGAAACCGATGGCCATGGACTCTGAGGAGGTGAAGATTGTAGAAGAGACAGCTGCTGATAACGGCCGTATTGTCATGGTAGGGCACATGTGGCGTTTCGATGAAGAAGTAAACTTCCTAAAAAAAGTTATCGATGCAGGCAAACTTGGTAAGATTATTAAAACCAAAGGATACGGTATTCATGAGAATTGGGGGCCTGATGGTTGGTTTACTAAAAAAGAGCTTGCCGGCGGAGGTGCTCTTGCCGATATGGGTGTCCATGCAATTGATACTGTACGTTACCTGATGGGAGATCCAGAACCTGTTGATGTTTATGCTAAAATAGGTACCTATTACGGTGATTATGATGTGGATGACAGCGGGGTGATAATGATCACATGGGATAACGGTGCTGTTTCGGTCATCGAGAGCGGATGGTGGCAGCCCCACATGGACGGTCCGGAAGCATCCACAGGCTTGTTCGGTACCGAAGGGTATGCATCTTTGTTCCCGACCAAGCTTAAACTGAAAATAGAAGGTACTCCCGGAGAGTTCATCCCGCCTGCACCTGAAAAAACAGAACATTGCGATCAGACCATCTATGACGGCCAGATTAAGCATTTTGTAGATTGCATTAAGAACCGTAAACAGCCAAGTCCCGGCATCGAAGAGGGAAAAGTGATCATGAAGATAGTTGATGCTGCATACAAGTCGGCAGAAACAGGTGAGGTGATTAAAATAGTTTAAAGCCATTTCAAACATTACTTAGTGCCTGTTTGTTAGATTAATAAGTAAATTTTATTAATTATGAAAATTATATTTTATATTCTTGCGATACTTTCGACTGTTTCCCTGTTTTCACAGGAAACAGAGATGGTTTATCTTTCTGGTCGTGACGCGGCTTCTCCCGTTAAATGGGATTTTAAGGTCGATAAAGGAATGAAGGCGAACGAATGGTCGAAAATACCCGTCCCTTCAAACTGGGAACTGCATGGTTTTGGAGGATATGATTATGGTCATGTGAAAAAGAAGCATGATGAGACAGGATTTTACAAATATACCTTTCATGCTCCTGCGAATTGGGCAGGAAAAGATATTGAAATAGTTTTTGAGGGAAGCATGACCGATACTGAGGTGAAGTTAAACGGGAAGCAGGCAGGACCTGTGCATCAGGGCGGTTTCTACAGGTTTCAGTATGATATTACCGGTTTGATAAAGCCCGGAGAGGATAATCTTCTTGAGGTAACTGTGCATAAAGTATCTTCTGATAAAAGTGTTGAGCTGGCGGAACGAAAAGCTGACTTCTGGGTTTTTGGAGGTATATACCGGCCGGTCTATCTGAAAATATTACCCAAACAACATATTGAGCGTATTGCTTTGGATGCTAAAGCTAACGGGGCATTCCGGGTCGATGTGTTTTACAGGGGAATAGAAAATGCTGATAAAATAGAAGCTTCTATTGTTGGGTCAGACGGGAAAAAATTGGGAAATATTTTTAGTGCTGAGGTTGACAAAGACAAGGAGTATGTGACTTTGAGGACAAAGATCACGGGACAAAAGAACTGGACTGCCGAAACGCCGGATCTGTATTTTGTTGATGTGACATTGAAAGAGGGAAACAAGATACTGCATACCCTTCGTGAACGTTTTGGTTTTCGTACCATTGAAGTGAGGGAAGGCAAAGGTATCTTTCTGAACGGAAAACATATTGTTCTGAAAGGGAGTGACAGGCATAGTTTCTGGCCTACAAGCGGAAGGGCACTCAGCAGAAAACAGTGCCTGAACGATGTGTTGCTGATGAAAGAGATGAACATGAATGCGGTTCGCATGTCGCATTATCCTCCCGATAAATATTTCCTTGATCTTTGTGATGAGTATGGCATTTACGTACTTGATGAACTTACCGGATGGCAGCGTCCTCCGTATGACACAGAGCCGGGACGGAAACTTGTTAAAGAACTTGTAATCCGTGATGTTAATCATCCGTCGGTGCTTTTCTGGGATAATGGAAATGAGGGAGGCTGGAATACTGATCTGGATGGTGACTTTGCTAAGTATGATCCCCAGAAACGTACCGTCCTTCATCCGTGGGCTTTGTTTGGAGGGATCGATACCGACCATTACGAGGGGTATGAGTCGATACGGAAAAAGATGAAAAGCGGGAATATCTTTATGCCAACCGAACATCTGCATGGACTGTACGACGGAGGTATTGGTGCAAGTCTTGACGATCATTGGAGGCTGATGTGGGGGAATCCGTTGAACGGAGGCATGTTCCTTTGGGATTTTGCCGACGAAGGGGTCGTAAGAACTGATAAAGACTGTACTATAGATCATGACGGCAATCATGCTCCTGACGGTATTCTCGGGCCTTTTCATGAGAAGGAAGGAAGTTTTTTTACCGTTAAAGAGGTTTGGTCACCCGTTTACATCGAAACAAAAAAAGACCTTGCCGGTGAGTTTAACGGCTCAGTTTCCGTAGAGAACAGATATGATTTCAGAAACCTGAACAGTTGTACTTTTCGTTGGGAGCTTATGAACTATGCATCACCGGAAGATGTGCATGAAAAGAGTACGGTCATTTCATCAGGATATTTTAAAGGACCGGATGTGCCTGCACGAAAAAAAGGTGTTTTGAAACCTGACCTGCCGTCAGACTGGAAAAATGCTGATGCATTTGTTTTGACAGCATACGATTACAACAACAATGAGCTTTTTACCTGGAAATGGAAGATAAGATCGAACAGAGAGATCGTTAACAATATTGTTACAAAAGCAGGTAAGGATACTGAGGTCTCAAAAGAAAAGGATGCATTTACTTTAAAAGCAGGAAATTTCAGCTATACATTCTGTAAGAAATACGGTATGCTGATAAATGTTAAGAATGGTGACTGGTCTGTTCCGTTCGAAAAAGGTCCTGTATTCGTTTCTGACAAAAAGAGTAAAAGCAGCTCTAAGAAAAAAGTAAAAATAAATATTACCGATACAAAGGATGGTAAGATCGTTGAGGTAAAGAATCATCCCTATTTCGATAAGCTTCAGTGGACTGTTTACAATAGTGGATGGCTGAAGCTTGATTACACTTACACGATGAACGACTCAGTTGAGTACATGGGAATCTCATTCGATTATCCCGAGGACAGGATGTTGGGGATGCGTTGGCTGGGTGAAGGGCCGTACCGGGTATGGCGCAACCGGATGAAAGGCGGAACAGTGGATGTATGGCATAATGCTTACAATAATTTTCAGGCAGGTACCCAATGGGATTATCCTGAATTTCCGGGTTACTATGCTGACCTGAATTGGGTGGTCTTTGATACAAAGGATGGTTACATAACAGTGATGACCGATAATGATGATATGTTTCTGAGGGTTTATTCCCAGGAGGATGGCTTTGAACCTAAAAAGGCATACATGACATGGCCTGATGGGGATATTTCATTTTTAAATGTAATCCCTTCAATTGGAACGAAGTTCCATTACGCTAAAGATCTTGGGCCGGAGGGAATGCCGGTAAGCGCCCGTGGATCATATTCAGGCACACTCTATTTTTATTTCGGGTTACCTGAATAGTTACCGAGTGATACGGCAACTGATTTTGAAGGTGTTTTTCCCGGGGAGATCTGCGTGTCGGATGAATTAGAAATAACAAAAATCAAATAAATAGTGAAACACATACTTTT
>Ga0256913_10002024_pt1 | contig 10324 bp, 8 predicted proteins | sample Axial_MatmetaG_FD_185970 | JGI IMG/M metagenome (GOLD analysis project Ga0256913, IMG submission 185970) | Deep-sea worm associated microbial mat communities from Axial Seamount, Juan de Fuca Ridge, Pacific Ocean - Axial_Mat | ecosystem: Environmental > Aquatic > Marine > Oceanic > Microbial...
AAAGATGCTAAAGGCTTGGAGATAACAGGTACAAATAGTTTGATGAAGCATGTCGATACACCTAGATATGAGGTGGGAGATAAGATCACGATCAATTTCACACAAGATATGAACCTACAGATAGGCAAATATGCACTATCTTTGGGGTGTGTAGCTATCAATGAGAGTGGTATAGAGGTCTACACAAGACTATATGATATAGTACTATTTGAAGTGATAGGGAGTGAGCAGATGGTAGGCTTCTTTGATCTAAAAAGTACTATTACTATAGATATGGATTAGTGGTCTATATATGGGTATGAGACGAGAGTACTACTTCTACTCGATACTATTGATAACCTTAATTATCCTCTCCTATACTCAACCATTCATGAGATACCCATATGATATATGGGAGCATCTATTCATCATGGATAGTGAGTATACAAATCTGGTCAATATGCCAGAAGATAGAAAGATATGGCACTATCTATGGAGTAATATTTTTGAGACTATAGGCATAGATAATAGTCAGATATTTTTAAGAGCAAAAATTATACATATAGTACAGATATGGCTAAGTTTTTTTGCTATATTTGCATTTAGTAGAGTATCTATTCGTATAGTTATCAGAGATATAGATGGTATCACTACTAACTATATGGCTCTATGGTCTACTCTCATCTGGTTTACAATCTTTGCTACATTTTCACTACACTACCATCAAGTATGGATCATGTGGTACTCAGTAAACTACCAAATATCACTACCACTATTTTGGTATGGTATCTCACTTATTTTGGTACTACTATTTGAGTCAAACTCAACTCCTATCAAGCTCTTCTATATACTCCAAACTCTATCTATATTTATATTTATAATTTTGATCCACCCTATGGAGTTTTTGTATCTATTGATATATCTATCTGTATTATCTATGATCTATATAGATATAGTCTGGATATATATGAAGAGATATTATATCTATATCATACCTGCAATCTTGGCTATAACTATGGGTATCAAATATAGGTATCATGACCAACTACCTCCTATCATAGAGTATCTCTCTATAGATAGACTACCACAACTATATCATCTTATAGAGAAAAATGGTGATATTTTGGTACTCCAAGGATTTAACCGAGCATTTGCTTCATTTAATGAACTGATGATACTATCACTTATCCTAGGTATTGGGGTATTGATACTATCCATATTTAGAAGATTGAGACACTTAGACTCTATAGTTTATTTTAGATTTTATCTATTTTTGCTAGTGACATCTCTACTAGTACTAGTGCCTATATTTGAGTTTAGTGCTGGTTTGGCCTCTATCATCACTAAAGTTGAAGTAGTCAATAGATTTTATTATAGTGCATCTATATTTTTGATACTACCTATATCTATCTTCTATATTGGCAAACTACTCTATAGAGATCTTAGCTCCAATATCAAAATCTTCAATGCAGTAGTAACAATAGTAATACTATCTACTATTTTATACTCAAGAGATTTTACAACAAATAAGAGATATTATAAAAATATCAAATCGTTTGAGTATAGTTTCCAGAGCGATATAGTGGGTTTCCATCTATCCAAAGATAATATAGCAGATATAGGTAAAAAGCTAAGAGAGTATGAAAATAGTAGAGACCACACAAAAGAGGTACTATATCTAGCTAGAGGTGATATAGCTATGGTACTCAAATATATATATAGAGTCAATGTCTACTGGAGAGGCAGATCTACAAATCCGACATACCAAAATATGGTAGATTATAAGAGGAACAAAGGTAGTGATAGGGTAGAGATCATTATATTTGACCCCCCCAGAGATTTACCAAACTATCTACCCTACCAATGATATATATCAAGCTATGATATCATCAGCTACTATACCACCAGCACCAAGACCACTTAGGATAATTGCTTGATCTGCTGTTCCATCATTATTGATATCAACAAATAGATATCCATTAGCTGCATCAAACTCATAAGCATATATAATCGTACCATTCATAGCCTTATCTGCTTCACCTTTAGCCGCATTAAAATCTGCTACCATTACAGTATTACCATTGAAATTACCTGTACCTGAAGGTAGTGTATTGAAGTCTATCTTGTCACTACCTGTAGCAAATAGTGTGATAGTATCTGAGTCTGCTTCGGTGATGCCTGTATCTCCACTATTGGCAAATTGGAATGTATCTACTCCTACACCACCTGTCATACTATCTACTCCTACACCACCAGTGATAGAGTTTACCCCTGCACCACCTATGATAGTATCATTGCCAGCATCTCCAGTCACTGTATTTATACTCTTGGCTATAGATTGGGAGATATCTATAGTGTCATCACCCTTGTTTCCATTGATAGTCAATGATTTGGTAGCTATGATAGCAGAGCCTGTTATGGTATCGTTGCCCTGACCACCTTTGACTATAGCTCCCTTGGTATCTATAATGCTATCTTTTATGGTGAGACTTCCTGTAGTTGCAGATAGATCTATATCAGATGCACTATCTCCTGTATCACATCCACCTAGAGTCAAATCTCCCCCTCCAGTGACAACTATAGTATCTAGTTGGGCATCACCTATAGTTATCTGTTGAACTCCTGGATTGGTAGCAATACTTATACTCTCTACACCATTTGTCTTTACTGTTTGATTATATGTAGTATTGAGTGCTATAAACATAGAGTTGGTTGTACCCTCTACCGCTTTAGAGTCATAACCTATAGTATTGACCATATCACTACTGCTTCCTATCTCAAGATCTACCAGAGATGCTAGACTAGAGATAGAAGCACCTGCACCACCACCTATTATATTGATTTTTGTCACTCCTGTTGAGCCAAATAGATCTACTGTTTGGCTTACAGTTGCATCATTATCTACTATAAGTGTCTCGACATTTTGCATATTTGATATGAATGTATATGGATCAGACTTTCCTGTTATCTTCAGCTTAAGAGTATCATCTCCACCACCACCATCTATAGTATCAAGATCATTTAGCGTACTATTTGTAGCAATATCCCCATCTATAAGAGCATATATGATACTACTTATATCTGATCCCTCTATAGTATCTACTTTTGTTGTCAATGTCATTCTTTGGTCAGGCTCTATAGGTATCGGAGTATCTTTAGCCCAAGTATCGACTTGATTTAGGGCATCTGATACAGATATTCCTTGATCTGTGACACCTTTCATGATCTCATATGACTGCTCACCTGTCAAGTGTTCACCAAATTGGGCATAGTATAGGCCCACTTCAGTCTTGTTGCTGATAGTTACTCTATCTTGACCCACTGCTCCATTGGCAATGGCCAATATAGTATGGTGTCTAGTGACGGCACCACTATTTAGTGCATTTGCCCAATATGCCAATCCTGCAGGGTCTGCATCTCTATTGAGTACATTATTGTAGATATTGTTGACAAACTCCTCATTTGGCATACTGCTAGGATACATCTCTTGAGTCTCAGGTTGGTCAAAAAAACTCTCTGCTATTAACTCTATAGTTTGTAAATTTTGATTGGTTGACCAGTAAACCAATCCAGATGTATCTGGAGCTCTATCAAATGTAGCTACATATAATTGGGCTACCTCTTCTCTAGTTACGGACATAATCGCCTCCTTGATAATAGATAATTTTAAAAATTAATATTACGATACACTTTTTTACTATAAAGTATAGTTAAACTAAAATTTTAATATAAAAAAAAATAGTAAAAATTATTTTGCAAGAGTATTTTGTAAAAAATTTAGATAGTAGTGGTTTGGTATATATCAAATAGAGTTCTATTTTTTAATATTTAAGAATAACAATAGAGGATTATGCTATCATTATGCTAATGAATATGAAAACATTTAACAAGGAGTTTATAATGATAAAAAAGGTTAAAACTATATCTTTAGCAGTGATATTGAGCAGTTTATTGTATGCAGACAACTACTCTGTGGGTAAAAAGTTTGTCGGTTTAGAGGTAGGAGGAGCAGAGATTCAAGGTGGAGTATATCCTGATCTTAACAATATATTTGTTTTTGATCCTCTATATACTAGTACAGATGTAACTTATGGACTCCGTTTTGGAGCACAAAATGATAAGTATAGGACAATGCTTCTATTTGACTACTATGACAATGTAGATGATGACCAAAACCTACAGTTGGGTCTGGTGACAGTAGACTACTATGTACTTAGTCAAGATGCAGCAGCTGTCACTATCAAGCCATTTGTAGGTATCAACCTTGGATACTTAAGATACCAATCCACACTAGTTGATGAGACTACATTTGCTTATGGTGGACAGGCAGGTATAGTTGCATCTATTAGTGAAAACATTGATATAGACTTGGCATATAGATATACATTGGGACAAAATGCTCCTACTATGGATCACTTTGGTGCCGCTATGCTTGGTCTAAACTATATCTACTAGCAAATCAAAATAGAAAGGTTATATGATGAAAAAAACAGCTCTGATCTCCATATTTACTCTACTTCTATCATTTATAATAATAGGTTGTGGTAGCAATACAAAAAGAGACCCAATAGCACCTACAGTACCTGGGGAGGGTGCATATGAACTCACCAATGTAACATCACCCTTCAATATAGGCTATGCTGGTCAGCAATCTACATTTCAAGTACAGCTAGTACAGGGAAATATCCCTGTATCAGGAGAGGTAGTATCTGCCGTCTCTCTACCAGCTACATTTGGTTTCATAGATACGACATCAGTCACTACAAATGATGGTGGATATGCAGTATTTAACTATACTGCAGCAGATCCATTGACAAATGGCACATATCCACTTGAGTTGATATTTGATGATAAAAATGGCTCAATAGCTAAAACATATCTCAATATTAATGTTGAGGAGGGGACAATACCATTCAATTATCAATTTGTAGCTACTACAACACCTATAAATGTAACAGAAGTATCTCAAGCATTGAGCATCAATACTTATGTGATGGATCAAGATAATAAACCTCAAGAGGGCAAACTAGTAAGTGCTTCGCCACTATCGACACAATTTGGTACTATTACACCACTTTCACAACTAAGTGACAAATCAGGTCTGGTATCTTTCACATATCAAGCACCATCCGATCTGACTGGTCTAAGTAGTGCTTCTACTACTTTAAGTTTGACAGATGGAGCCAACTCTATCAGTCAAAAAGTTGATATCATCTTTAAGGGATCTGGATATAGTCTCACTAGTATAACTACACCTATAGTGATCAATCAAGGTGGACAAAAAGCTGAGATCAGTGGATATCTAGTAGATGAAAATGGTGTCGGAGTAGCTGGTCAATCAGTAAATATCACACCACCACCAAGTGATTATGGAACAGTAACACCAAGTACAGCCGTTACAGATGGAGCAGGAAAAGCCATATTTGCATATGAAGCACCTCTACACTTGACAGGGTTAAGTGGTACTACTCTAACTATGAGTTACTTTGATGGCACACAAACTGTATCAGCCAATGTTGATATACAGATATCTGGTGGTGATGCTGTAGGGTATCAGTTGACAAATGCCAAAAACCCATACTATATCAATGCTGCAAACCAAACAGATCTCTTTGATATACAGTTGACCAAAAATAACTTCCCTGTACTAGGGGTAAAACCTTGTACTTCATCTGAGAATACACTCAGTAAAGATTGTGTAGCCATCACTTCACTAGATAGAAGATTTGGTGGATTTATAGGCACAACAACAGATCCAGATTTGGGTCAAATAGCTGTAGATGGATATGTATATTTCAAATATGTAGCACCAAGCGATAGTGATAAAGCAGCCAATGGAGAAGATACCAAATTTATCGTAGAATATATAGATGATGATGGACAAGTAGTAGCGACATCTGAGCCTATACTATTAAGAATGCGTTATTAATTTTAGAGTTACACAGATATAATCTGTGTAATTCAACTCAAACTTTCAAATTTTTATTATAATTGCTAATATATTTTCATAGATTAGGAATACCACAATGATAGACCTCAAATATTTACAAAACAATTTTGATGAAGCTACAGCAAATTTACAAAAAAAAGGTGTTGACAGCGATACTCTCTCGAAACTAAAAGAGCTTTTTGGCTCACTAAAAAGTGCAAATCTAGCATTTGAGTCAGCTAGAGCCGAACAGAACCAAATGTCTAAACTCTTTGGTGTATACAAAAAAGAGGGTAGAGATATATCTGAACTCAAATCCCAAGTAGATGCTAAAAAAGAGGAGATAGTATCTCTACAAGAGAGTATGAGAGTAGCAGAGTCAGCTCTATATGAGATAGCTCTTACTATACCGAATTTCTTGGATAGCAGTGTACCTGATGGCAAAAATGAGGATGATAATATTGAGCTCAAAAGAGTCTTGGAGCCAAAAGAGTTCTCATTCTCACCCAAGGAGCATTGGGAGTTGGCTCAGATAAATGGTTGGATTGATTTTGAGAGGGGTGTAAAACTAGCCAAGAGTAGATTCTCTATACTTAGAGGTGATGCTGCTAGACTAGAGAGAGCTCTGATCAACTTCTTCCTCGATACCAATAGAGAAAAAGGGTTTGAAGAGTTATGTGTGCCATTTATCAACAATGCATCTATGTTGCAAGGTACTGGTCAGCTACCTAAGTTTGGTGATGATCTATTTAAGATAGAGGGTGAAAATCTATATCTCATACCTACAGCAGAGGTACCACTCACAAATATCTACAATGATGAGATAATAGCATCAAAAGATCTACCTATACTTATGACAGGATATACGCCTTGTTTTCGCAAAGAGGCAGGAAGTGCAGGTAGAGATACTAGAGGTATGATAAGACAGCATCAGTTTGACAAAGTAGAGATGGTAGCTATATCCCATCCAGAGAGTAGCGATGAGATATTTGATATGATGGTACAGAATGCTTCTGATATATTGAGTGCTTTAGAGTTACCACATAGAGTTGTAAAGTTATGTAGTGGTGATGTAGGTTTTTCAGCCTCTAAGACTATAGATTTAGAGGTATGGCTACCAGGGCAAAATATGTATAGAGAGATATCTTCTATCTCATCAACAGGTGATTTTCAAGCTCGAAGAGCCAAGATCAGATTTAGAGATGGCAAAAAAAATAGATTTGTGCATACCCTAAATGGCTCTGCTTTAGCAGTAGGGAGAACTCTCATAGCTATTATGGAGAATTATCAAAACGAAGATGGTACTATAGATATACCAAAAGTTTTAGAGAAGTATATGTAGCGATATGGTCAATATGCCATATAAAACTATATTTCACAAATAAACGGATATCATCTCATTATGAAAAAATTTGAAATACTAAAACAATATTTTGGTCATACTGAGTTCCGACCACTTCAAGAGGAGGTGGTAGATACTATATTGGGTCTACAAGATCTACTTATGATACTTCCTACAGGTGGAGGCAAATCTCTATGCTACCAACTACCATCACTTATGATGAGTGGTGTTACTGTGGTAGTATCTCCACTACTAGCACTAATGCATGATCAAGTAGTAGCACTACAAGCCAACGGTATATCTGCTGATATGTTGAGTTCTATGCAGAGCAAAGAGGAGTCAGAGCAGATAGAGAAGAGACTTAAAAAAGGCATGATAAAACTCCTATATGTAGCACCTGAGAGACTTACAAATAGCTACTTTATATCTATGCTACACTATATCAATATCAACTTTTTTGTGGTAGATGAAGCTCACTGTGTAAGTGAGTGGGGTCATGAATTTCGTGAAAACTATAGAGAGTTATCTATGCTCAAAGAGCAGTTTCCCAAGATACCTATAGCTGCATTTACTGCTACTGCTACCATTGCTGTGGAGAGGGATATAGTATCCCAACTAAAGTTAGATGATCCGCTTAGAGTGAGGGGTTCACTATTTCGATCCAACCTTACCATAAGAGCAGAACACCGCATCAAAGATGGGAGATCACAACTACTAGAGTTTCTCAAGCTACATAGAGGTGAAGCGGGTATCATATATACACTATCTCGCAAATCTACCCAGAGTATAGCTCACTATCTACAGACTAAAGGTATAGATGCCAAATATTATCATGCAGGTATGCCAACTACACAGAGAAATGAGACATATGCAGACTTTGTATCTGACCGTATAGATATAGTAGTGGCTACGATAGCATTCGGTATGGGTATTGATAAGAGCAATATACGATTTGTAGTGCATATGAGTATGCCAAAGACACTAGAGAACTTTTATCAAGAGATAGGAAGAGCAGGTAGAGATGGTGAGGAGTCAGAGACACTACTACTATTTTCTGCCCAAGATATAGTTCAGCAGAAGTTTTTTATAGATGACCTACCAGATACACCATACAAACAACATGCATATAATAAGCTAGACAATATAGTCAGATTTGCCAATAGTCAAGAGTGTAGACACCAAACCATAGCTAGATACTTTGATGACCATATTGATAGCTGTAGAGATAAGTGCGATAACTGTTTGGAGCCAGATATCAAGCAGATAGATATCACTACTGCTTCACAAAAACTACTCTCAGCCATATATAGAACCAACCAAAAATTTGGTCTACACTATGTAGTAGATGTATTGAGAGGTAGCAAAGATAAACGCATACTAGACAATCACCATGATAAGCTATCAGTATATGGCATAGGTGAAGAGTACTCCAAAGCACAATGGCTTACTATAGCTGATAGGCTACTAGAGTTAGAGGCGGTAGGTATAGGTGAGTATAGAGTCTACCACCTAAATAGCTTTGGGGTAGAGGTGATAAAAGGCATCCACAAGATAGATCTGAGAGAGGATAGATTGGCTATCAAGAAATCTATCATCAAAAAGGTCATAGATAGTTTTGATGATAAGTATGATATAGATATATTTGATAAACTAAAGAGCTTAAGGAGAGAGATGGCTCAAGCTAAAAATATACCCCCATACATAATATTTTCAGACAAAACACTCAAAGAGCTTAGCAATAAACTACCTAGAACAAAGGATGATATGTTGATGATACATGGCATAGGTGAAGTGAAATTTGAGAGATATGGAGAGGAGTTTTTGAATCTGATAGAGGAGATATGTAGTGAGTAGATACTATCCAGAGTTGCTTGTGACACTACAGTTTGGTATTATTGGGCTGATGTTGATATTTAGTCATGGAGTATTTGATACTATATACCCATCTATCATATTCTCTATAGGGTTATGGTTGGGTATATGGGCATTGAACCACAATCAATTAGGCAATTTTCATATACAACCCAAACTCAAAGAGGGTTCAAAACTCATAACAACAGGTATCTATAGGTACATAAGACACCCTATGTATACATCTGTCATCATTATGATGTCATCTATACTCATAGCTACACCTAATCTGCTACAGAGTTTTTTTCTTATATCTCTTATCGTTGTATTGTGGCTCAAAGCTACAAGAGAAGAGTCTCTATGGCTAGAGGAGAGTAGTGAGTATGATAAGTACAAAGAGAGCAGTAAGCTCTTTATACCATATATTTTATAACAAAGGATTCAGATGAGACATCACTATAGCTATGAAGAGTTTTTGGATGATTGCAAAACTCTTACTAAGAAGATTGATTGGGAGTTTGATACTATTATCGGTATAGCTAGAGGTGGATTGACACTATCTCATATATTGGGAGAGTATTATGATATTCGTGAAGTCTATGCTATCAATACCATAGGGTATGATGATGATAAAAAACTAGACCATACAGAGATATTTAATATACCTGATATAAGAGATGCTAGAGATATACTTATAGTTGATGATATAGTAGATAGTGGTGAGACACTAGATCTAGTACTCACAACACTAACAGATAGATATCCAAAGTGCAACTTCAAATCAGCATCACTACTATACAAACATAGTGCCTCTATACAACCAGATTGGTTTGTCAAAGAGGCAAAAGTATGGATAGATTTTTTTTGGAGTGTAGACCTTGTAACAGATAGATAATTATATTTATCCCAAACTATCTATTGGAGATCATAAAACTATCACAAGTCATTACACCGTGGGTATCTGCAAACAATTATCGATTTATCAAAAAATAGTAGGTTGGATTGTACTATTATCTACTCCACCATCTTCATTGACTCTTTGTAAAATCTCCCAAATATCTGATGCTACATTTTGATATCTCATAGATGTTTCACAGTTTGGAGCGACTATAGTGATAGGCAATCCACTATCTCCACCCTCTCTAATGGCTGGTTCTATAGGTATCTCTCCTAGTATCTTAGTATCATAAGCATCAGCTAAGGGTTGAGTAGTACCTTTGCCA
>Ga0256913_10002025_pt1 | contig 10320 bp, 7 predicted proteins | sample Axial_MatmetaG_FD_185970 | JGI IMG/M metagenome (GOLD analysis project Ga0256913, IMG submission 185970) | Deep-sea worm associated microbial mat communities from Axial Seamount, Juan de Fuca Ridge, Pacific Ocean - Axial_Mat | ecosystem: Environmental > Aquatic > Marine > Oceanic > Microbial...
GGTGGTAAAATTGACGGAAGCGGGAAATATGCCCTTACCGTCTTTGCCTTCGCTTTCTCCGTAGAGCTGTTTCCACCACTCGCCGAAATACTGAAGTTTGGGGCGATAGTTTACCAGAATTTCCGTTTTGAAACCCTTGTTGTACAGCACGTTGCGCGTAACAGCATAGAGAGCGGCGGGATTCACCAGCAATGACGACGAAGCTCCGGTAATTCTTTGCATCCGGGCAGCACCTTCCAGGAGTTTTTCAATATCGAAACCCGCCACGGCAACGGGAAGAAGTCCGACAGGCGTAAGCACCGAAAAGCGACCTCCCACATCATCGGGAACGACATAGGTTTTGTATCCTTCGCGGTCTGCAAGAGTCTTCAGCGCCCCTTTTTCTTTGTCCGTTATTGCTACAATCCGCTTGGCGGCCTCTTGTTTGCCGGCTTTTTCTTCCAGCAGATTTTTCAACAGTCTGAAAGCCACCGCAGGCTCCGTGGTGGTTCCCGATTTGGAGATAACGGCCATCGAGAAACTTTTATCATCCAGAAACTCTATCAGCTCCGCCAAATATTCCTCGCTGAGGTTGTTACCGGCATAGAGAATTTTAGGACTTTCGCCGGTCAGGTTTACAAAATTATTGCCGAGAGCTTCGATTACGGCTCTTGCTCCGAGATATGAACCTCCTATGCCGACAACCACAAAATAATCGGCGGTTTTGCGTATGCTTTCAGCCGTTGATTTTATATCGTCAATCAGGCCGCGTTCTATGGTAGCCGGCAATTCCACCCATCCGAGGAAATCGCTGCCCGGAGTTTTCTTCTCCGAAATTGCTATCTGATGATGGTAAAGCTGCTGCTGATATGCTTCCGTTTCTTTTTCGTCAAAGAAGGCCGAAGCGTTATTATTTCTGAATATCAGGTTTTCCATAATGAGTGATTTAAGAGATTTATTTGGATTGTAAATGTATGGAAAAATAACGGTCGCACGCAATAAAAAAAGCAACCTTTGGGGGAAGGTTGCCTTTAGCAATTAATAATAAACAAACAGAAAAGAAACAAACTTATTTGGTAGATGAACTATACCTATTCCTTATTAAAATGTCCAACACGTAAACTTTGACAAAATTTTTAAATAAAAGTTGCATAAAAGCCAAAAAAAATATTTATTTCTTTAAGAATTTCACCGCTGAAGTTTTATTGCTTTGAATATCAGTAAGTTTCAACAGATAAATTCCCGTATCAAGATATCCGACAGGAATTGTCAGTTTCCGGTCTGCCAAATGACGATAGAGCCGTGACCATTTAACCGAGCCTTTTAAGTCAATCACTTCCACCATAATTTCCGGCGACAAACCGTCAATGCCTTTCGTTGTAAGTGTCAGAAAATCGGTAGCCGGATTGGGGAAAACCTCATACTTCAATTCCCTCTTGCCGTCAAGCAAAAAGAAACCCGTAATGGAATTATCTCCAATGTTTATTACCAAATTATCAATGGTATCATTCGAGCTGTTGAAGTTTACATTAATCATATTGGAAAACAATCCGGTAACCTCGCCGTAAACGAAATAAGAACCTTGAGCCAAGCCGTCGAAAGTGACAATTCCTTGATTATCGGAGAAAGTATAGCCGGCCGGATTGCCGTAGGAATCAAACAAAAGGACTTCAACATTTTCCGTTGACATCATTGCCTGATTAGTAGATATAATTTTAGCTTTCAACACACAGTTTCCACCCGAAACGGTAACGGGCACCAAATTAATATTCGCCGCTGAAATATCTTGAAATAAATTTATTGTCGATCCTTTTTTCCATTGTAGTTTATCGCCGTAATATGTCGGAGCATAATCGCCGGAATACGTAGAATTGTCGGGTAAAAGGACTTTCACCTTATGTTTTCCTTCCGGAATCTGAAAAAAATAATAAACGCCGAGAGTATCGTTAACCGATATAAGCCTCACGGTATCAACCGGTTTATAGTAATTATTATTAAACTCTTTATAAAGGTAGGCAATACATTTGTCGATGACGTATGGGCCTGCATAAACCCTTCCCCAAACATTATAAGGCTGCGGATTTCCAACCTGAACGGGATAAGAAATTCTGCTTTGGCAACCGCCGGAAGTAATGATTTCCAAACTCACAAAATATAGTCCCGCATAAGGAAAAACGTGGTCGGGATCCTGAACAAGACTCGAATCACCATCGTCGAAGTTCCATCGCCACGATACAATATTTGTGGAATGTACCGAATTGTCGTGAAAATGATATTTTAAGACGTTACCCGATGTATCCTGAGTGGCTGTAAAAGACGCCTGACAAGGAGAAGAACCGTTGTAAATGGTAATGACAAAAGAATAAGTGGAATTACAACCTGCTGCGGTATAGATGGTAAGCGAAACGTTAAAATTTCCCGTACTCATAAACTGATGTATCGGATTTTGGATATACGAAACTCCGCCGTCATCAAAATTCCAGTGCCAGGCTATGATGGTGTCACCGCTTGCGGGCACCGAATGATCGGTAAAAGCATATGTATAACTTGCCGACTGTGTGAGATGGATATAAGTATAATAGGCCATACACCCGGGAATTACTACCTTTACCACCTGTATTGTATCCCTGTAAACCGACGAACAGCTGTCGGAGGTATAAATTGTCAGCTGAACAACAAAACTTCCTTCCGTCAGATATTGATGCTCGGGATTTTCTTTAACGGATGACGAGCCGTCGCCAAACTCCCAGTAATAATTTATTACCGGAGAAGTTGAAACGGAAAGATTTACAAATTTATATGTTAACGACGATATCTCCGATTCAACACTATAGCCAAACTTAGCCTGACAATCCTGTGCCTGCACATTGACAAAACCAAATACCGACAATAAGCTTATTAATAATATTTTATATCCCGTTTTTATCATCTTCTAATTAAAATAATAGGTTAAACCGAACCTCATACCGAGAGCATAAGGTCTTTTATCGACTCCCTCATAAAACGGATTCTGATAATAACTGCCGAGCAACTCACCCGATAGTGCAAAACTTTCCGTCAATTTCATCTCTCCTCCAACCGACATCAAATATGAAATGGAATTTGAATAACGGGTTCTCACCGGATAATCGATGCTTGTAAGCGTTGACTGATTATCCAGCTCCAGCAAGCCTTTAACCTCTTTTGAAATTATCAATGAATAGTTGATGCCGAGTTTGGCAAATACCGAAAAATGCTTCATATCCTTTTGGTAACCGAAATTGAACGGAATGTTAAGGTAAGTATAGCTTGTAACCGCTTCGGCGCTGTAACTGTATTTCACATCATCGTAAACTTTTTCCTGATGGCCGTAAGGCACGGGGATATATGACTGAGACGTTGAATCGTATTTATATGATAACGAGTCTGTTACAAACTGCATTTTCACAAACTCATATCGTTTGTATTTCATTTCGTAAACAGCATCTTCGGACGACAGCCCAACGCCTACGCCCAAATCGGCAATAAAATTGAAATTCTGATAAACGAAACTCAGATTTATGTCGTGCCGGCTGACGGTATTCACCGAGGTATTTACGGAGGTTGGACTATAGGTTAAACCGACCCCGTATTTGTTTATGTTTCGCGGATTGCGGGGAATGGTATTGGTTACCGGTTCAATCTTGTTGTCAATTGCCTTTTCTTTGTTTTCTACGGTTTCGGCAATCTGTTTTTCAGGTTCATTTTCCGTTTGGGTTTCGGTTACTTCAACGGGAGCCTCTTCATTAACAACAGGTTGCACTTCGGCAACCACCGCTTTGTTTTTTAAATCATCAATCTGTTTTACGGCAACCGCTTCAACCCCGGTAATAATCTTGACGGGAGCTTCGGTCATAAGTGCCGTATTATCATTCATAGCCGCCGTGGAAACATCTTCGTCAAAACTATTGACCGTAATTCTTTCGGCAACGGTATTTTCTTTTCTTACAATTTTTTGAATCGCCACCGGAGTTTTAACGATTTCGGCATCGTTTGACTTATCGTGTTTTACGATTGATTCCGCATTATTACTTTCGGGTTGCTTTCGTGCAATTTTCACGGAAGCGTTATTCTCTGCCGGTTGTTTCAGTGTAACGGATTCGTGAAGGTTATTATCCGGTTTTCCGGTAGATATAACCGGTTTTTCGTTGCTGATATCAGCGGGCTTCCGTGCAATATTGTTATGGTTGACATCATTCTGTGCCATATTCCACACAAAAAGCGATACGACAACCACCGAGGCTGCTGCAACCCAACGGAATAATGCTGTTTTGTAAAAGGGAATTTGCGCGCCGCCGACAGTTGCCGATATTTTTGCCCATAATCCGGGAGGCGGATTTTGCGACATTCCGGCGATTTTTCCTTTAACGGCCTGATCAAATGCCTGCTCCGCTCCTGCTGCCTGCGACATTCCACTCTCAATCTTCGACCACATACCGGCCGGAGGTGCGGAACTCATTTCCCCCAATTTATCTTTTAATATTTGATCAATATTATTTTTCATCATTATTATAAATCTTTCTAAGCTTCTCCTGAAGAATAACCCTTGCACGGGACAATTGCGACTTTGAAGTGTTTTCGGAAATTCCCAAAATATTGGCAATCTCCTTATGCGGATAGCCTTCAATCACAAACAAGTTGAAAATTGTGCGGTAACCGTCGGGAAGAGTTTGCACCACCGAAACTATCTCTTCGGCGGTCATCTTCGATACGGCGTCCACATCATCGTTTTTCAAACCGTAAACAAAGTCGATATTTCTGTCATCGGCCTGTTTCAGGTTTTTCTTGTAATAATTGATGGCGGTATTTACCATTGTGCGTCGCAACCAGCCTTCAAAAGAACCGTCTCCTTTGTAATAACCAAGATATTTGTATATCCTGATAAAACCTTCCTGCATAATGTCTTCGGCCGACATTTTGTTTTTGGCGTACCGCAGACATACGGGCCACAGCTTGGGAGCATAACGCTCGTATAGCTGCTTTTGGGCATCGGCATCGCCGTCGAGGCATCGTTTTATCAATTCCGCTTCGCTCAGCATCCGTTACCCCCCTTTTGCTTAGGACTTGTGAGACAATATAAATTAAAGGATAGTTGCATATTTCGGTAAATAAACTTTAAAAAACATTATTTATTTACTTTTGGTCTTTTCCTCGTCAAGTTTGCAATTCTTCATAATGAATTTCATTGCTTTTTTCATTCCCAGATTATAAGCTTTCACCCAGTCGTCACAGGCTTTTTTGTCTTCTCCTAACTCTTTGTACGACAGTCCTCTGTAGAAATACACTTCGGCATAACCGGGAACAACTATTAATGCCAGATCAAAATCTTCGATGGCAGCCCTGTATTTTTTCAACTCATATTTGCATACACCGCGAAACGCATAAGCCTCCGTATGCTCAGGATTGGCTATTATTGTGGAATCCAGATAAACAATGGCGTTTTTATAGTCGCTTTTGTCAAAATATTCGTTGGCCTTTTTGAAATATTCATCAGCCTTATCCTGTGGCGCAGCCTGTAATGCCACAGCTGTTAATAATAACAAAAATGTAATAAGTTTCCTCATAATCAGGGTTTGTGTTTCTTCGTAATTTCGGCTGCCAAAGATATGTTTTTTTTATCATTATCATAAAAACTGTTATGGAAATTAAGACCCTACAATAAAAAGCTATATTTTTACTTCCGATTTAACAACAAGAATATAACTATGTCGGGAAAAACTAAAAAACGCAAAAACAAAAAGATAAAAGACGTCAATAAATTTGAAAAACAAATAGTGGAAGCCTTTGCCAACAGTCCTTACGAACCGCTGAATATCAAGCAGTTGAGCCGTCGTTTGGAGATTATGGATGCTGCCAGTAAAAAAATATTACAGAGCTTTGTTTACAAACTCGAAAACAAAGATATCCTTGTCAGGGTATCGCGAAGCAAACATAAGCTGAACCCCGAACTGATAACGGATTTTACGGCGGCCAACCGTATTACGGGACGTGTGGAAATGAAATCGACGGGTAAGGCATACATCATCACTCCCGAACTTGATGAAGACGTATTTATCGCGGCCAACAACACGGGAAAAGCCTTTGACGGCGACACGGTGGAAGTACAACTGTTCCCCAAACGCGGGCGGCGCAAAACCGAAGGCAAAATCGTAAAAGTTTTGAAAAGAGCCACTGTGTTTTTTGTCGGTAAACTCGAAGTGTCGAAGAACTTTGCTTTTCTGGTACCCGATAAAACATCGATGCCCCACGACTTTTTCATTCCTATGTCGAAGCTCAACGGTGCCAAAAACGGTGAAAAGGTGATTGTAAAGTTCACCGAATGGCCTGACCACGCCAAAAACCCTTTTGCCGAAGTGTATGAGGTACTCGGGCAACCCGGCGAAAACGACGTGGAGATGAAGTCGATACTTATCGCCAACGATTTTCCGGTATCATTTCCAAAGGAAGTGTTGAAGGCGGCAGAAAAAATCGAAAACAAAGTTCATCCCGAAGAGATTAAAAAACGCAGGGATTTCCGTAATGTATTCACCTGCACCATCGACCCCGTTGACGCCAAAGACTTCGACGATGCCCTTTCGATACGAAAGCTGAAAAACGGTCATTGGGAAGTGGGTGTTCATATTGCCGATGTATCGCATTATGTGACAAAAGGCTCGGCAATAGACAAAGAAGCCTACAATCGCGGCACGTCCATCTATCTCGTTGACAGGGTGATACCAATGCTCCCCGAGAAGCTGTCGAACCTTGTGTGCTCACTGCGTCCCGACGAAGAGAAACTCACCTTTTCGGCGGTGTTCGAAATGACCGACGATGCCGAAATTAAAAAGGAATGGATAGGTAGAACGGTGATAAAATCGAACCGCCGCTATGCTTACGAAGAGGTGCAAGAGATGATAGAAGGCAGGGCGGGCGACGAAAACAAAGAGTTGCTGCTTAAGCTTAACGATTTGTCGAAAAAGCTGCGCGAAGAAAGATTCAGAAAAGGCAGTATTGCCTTCCGCTCACAGGAAGTCAGGTTTAACCTCGACGAAAACGGCAAACCCATAGGTGCTTACGTCAGGGAACAGAAAGAAGCACATATGCTTATCGAAGATTTTATGCTGCTGGCAAACCGTAAAGTAGCCGAAAAAATCGGAAAAGTAAGCGGTAAAACAAAGGCCAAAACTTTTGTTTACCGTATTCACGACACTCCCAACGCCGAAAAGCTCAACACTTTTTCGGAATTTATCAAAAAATTCGGTTACCGCATCTCACTTGCCAACCGTCGCAGTCTGGTGACATCACTCAATAATCTTTTCGAACAAATAAGAGGAAAAGGCGAGGAACACCTTATCGAAACCATCGCCGTAAGAACTATGGCCAAGGCCGTATATTCCACCGAAAACATCGGACATTACGGACTCGCCTTTAAATATTACACACATTTCACATCGCCCATACGCCGTTATCCCGACCTGATGGTTCACAGGCTTCTGGAACATTATCTCAACGGCGGCAAATCGGTTAATGCCGATGAATATGAAGAATACTGCAAACATTCGTCGGATATGGAACGTAAAGCCGTGGAAGCCGAACGCGAATCGGTGAAATACAAACAGGCCGAATATATGCTCGACAAAGTGGGGCAGGAATTTGACGGTATTATCTCGGGTGTCAGCAAATGGGGTGTGTTTGTGGAAGTTACGGAGGTAAAAGCCGAAGGAATGGTTCCCATCGACTCGCTCGACGACGATTATTACTATCTCGACGAAGACAACTATCAGATAATAGGCCGGCGCTACGGCAATATCTATCGCCTCGGCGACAACGTCAAGGTGATGGTAAACAAAGTGGATTTGCTGAAAAAACAAATGGAGTTCAGGTTTACGGAATAGACCGGCGGAAAGGAACTTTTTGTAATTTTACATTTTCAAAACAGAGAAGATATGTCCGAATTTACCAATAATAACCGCCTTAAAACAGAACGTCTTACGGAACTTGCCCGTGTGGTGATTTCCAAAGAAAAGGTTGCCGACCACGTAAAATCCAATATGGATTTGCTGGAAAACGTAACACCTCCCGACGTTGTAACTCTTGTTCACAACCTTGTGGAAGACGGTTACGATATGGAAGAGCTGAAAAAGCACGTTGCCAAATTGCTGAACCTTTTTTACAAAGCCATAAACAATACGGAGCCGCCGGCACCGCCCAAAGGCAGCCTGATATATTATCTTCAGGAGAATGCACGGGAGATGAGCCGGAAACTCGACGAGCTGAAACAACCAATCCGTGACCTTAACAAAACCGGTGTTACCGGCGAGCTGAAACAGCATCTTGCCGAAGGTTTCGAACGGCTTCAGGTGTATAACAATCATTTTGTGATTAAGGAAAACCTTTTGTTTCCGGTGATTGAGAAACATTGGGATGATTACAAATGCGTTTTGGTGATGTGGTCTATCCACGACGACATAAGACGATATCTGAAAGAGTTGCCGGTAATTCTCAGAGCCGACGACTTTGACCTTCACGAGTTTAACGTTGTGTCGTCAAAACTATATTTCGATTTCAAAGCCATAAAGTTCCGCGACGAGAAAATTCTGTTTCCGCAGGTGATGCTTACCATCCCCGACGAGGTGATGGAGAGCTTAACGGACCAGAGCCGCGATTTTGATTTTCCGTTTGTGAAACCCGCAAGAAAGAAAATGCGCACAAACGAATACGGTATCACCTCCGGAGGGAGTGTAAACCTCGGAACAGGAGCTATGACGCCGGAACAGATAGCGCTTATTTTCAATCATTTACCCGTTGACCTGACATATGTTGACGAAAACGACAAAGTGGTGTTTTATTCCACGCCCAAGCGCAGGATATTCCCGCGGACAAATGCCGTTTTAGGTCGGGAGGTTCAAAACTGTCACCCGCCGGAGAGTGTTCATATCGTCGAGAAAATTGTTGATGCCTTCCGCAAGGGGGACAAAGACGAGGCTTCGTTCTGGATACAGATGCGCGGGGAGTTTATCCTGATTCGATATTACGCAGTCAGGGATAAAGACGGCCGCTACCGCGGGACTTTAGAGGTTTCGCAGGAAGTAACCGACATCAGAAAGCTGGAAGGCGAAAACCGTCTTTTGGACTGGGACAGCTAAAAGCGTTTTTTCTCAGAACTCACCCTTTTCATATTTCTTTCTGACGGCATTCAGCATATCGCGTGTCATTGCGTCGAGGTCGTAGCCGGGCTGCCATCCCCACTCCTGACGGGCGGCGGAATCGTCAACCGAATTGGGCCACGAATCGGCAATAGCCTGATGATAATCGGGTTCGTATGAAATCTCGAAGTCCGGAATATATTTTTTGATGGAATTTGCCAGCTCGGTAACATCAAAGCTCATAGAGCCTACGTTGTAATCCACAAAGCGTTTGAGGTTTTTCTTATCGGCTCTGAAAAGGTCGATGGTGGCCTTGAGGCAATCGGGCATATACATCATCGGCAGTTTTGTTTCGGCGCTTACAAAACAGGTGTATTTACCATATTTTACGGCATCGTAATAGATGGCAACGGCATAGTCGGTGGTGCCGCCTCCCGGCAGTGTAGCGTTGGAGATAATCCCCGGATAACGCAGCCCGCGGACATCCATACCATATTTCTGAACATAATAATTTGACAGAAGTTCACCGGCAACTTTCGTAATGCCATACATTGTTGTAGGGCGCAAAACGGTCTCCTGCGGAGTGTTGTCAACGGGTGTTTCGGGGCCGAAAGCGGCAATGGAGCTGGGACACAGAATTCGTTCGACATTCTCTTCCCTGCCAAGCTCAAGCACGTTTATCAGCCCGCCCATATTAACATTCCACGCCAGCATCGGGTTTTTCTCTCCCACCGCCGATAAGATTGCAGCCATATGGAAAATCCCGTTGATATTGTATTTTTTAATCACCTTACGCATGGCCTCACGGTCGAGCACGTCGAGAAACTCAAAAGGGCCGCTGTTCATCACTTGTTCGGGGGCTTCTTTTATATCGGTGGCAACAACATTTTCGTTGCCGTAAATTTTACGGAGTTCAAGGGTCAGCTCCGTTCCTATCTGACCGGCACAGCCGGTTATTAATATGTTCATTATCAGAGGTTTTTATCTGTAAATAATAATTGAATATTAAATTATAGAACCTTGCAAATGTACATTATTTTTTTAGTCTGCCGATTAAACCTTATTCTATGATTTAGAAAAAACCGTTTCTCTTCCCATCCAAAAACCTCAGAATCATAAAATAATGAGAGGGAAAATATTTTTTCGAGGGAAAACCGGCGATGGTCGCGCAGCGGCCACAAATCCGTGGTTTTCCGCT
>Ga0256913_10002026_pt1 | contig 10318 bp, 6 predicted proteins | sample Axial_MatmetaG_FD_185970 | JGI IMG/M metagenome (GOLD analysis project Ga0256913, IMG submission 185970) | Deep-sea worm associated microbial mat communities from Axial Seamount, Juan de Fuca Ridge, Pacific Ocean - Axial_Mat | ecosystem: Environmental > Aquatic > Marine > Oceanic > Microbial...
GAAAATACGTATAGAATCTTCCAGCGGTCTTTCAAAGGAAGAAATAGACCGGATGGTAAGAGAAGCCGAAGCAAATGCAGAGGCAGATAGAAAAATGAGAGAACTTGTAGAGGCAAGAAATAATGCGGATTCTCTTATTTATCAAACCGAAAAAGCTGTTAAAGATTATGGAGATAAATTAAACGAATCCGAAAAATCTTCAATAGAAGGACTTATTGCAGAACTTAAAAAACTGCTTGAGGGAGAAGATACCGAGGCTATTAAACAGAAGACTGAAGAGCTTACAAAAGCTTCCCAGAAACTTGCTGAAGAAATGTACAAGTCTCAGGCTGAAAGTGCGGGTGCATCAACTGAAGCAGGTGATTCTGCGGCAGATGATGCAAATGCTTCCGGCTCTTCATCTTCGGATGATATTGAGGATGCGGATTACGAAGTAGTAGACGAGGATAAATAAAACAACGTGTCCAAACGGGATTATTACGAGGTGCTCGGCGTCAGTAAAGACGCCGGCGCCGATGAAATTAAAAAAGCTTACCGCAAACTCGCAGTAAAATATCATCCGGACAAAAATCAGAATAACCCGGAAGCAGAAGCAAAGTTCAAGGAAGCAACTGAAGCTTACGAAGTACTTTCAGACGAGAAAAAACGTCAGGCTTATGACCAGTTCGGATTTTCCGGAGTGGAGAATATGGGTGGTCCTTCATTTAATTCTCAGGCGTTTCACGGGTTTGAAGATATTTTCGGCGGAGATTTTTCTGACTTTTTTTCATTTTTCGGCGGAGGCGGATCTTCGCAAAGAAGTTCCAGAAGCCGTCCGAAAGGCTCTGATTTAAGGCACGATATACGTGTTGATTTTGAAGACGCTGTATTCGGGAAAGAAATTGAAATTGAATATGACCGTCAGAAATCATGCAGTGCCTGCGGTGGAAAAGGCGGAGAAGGCATAAGGACCTGCCCTCAGTGCGGCGGAACCGGACAGGTAAGACGCAGTTCGGGATTCTTTTCCATAGCTTCTACCTGCAGTGTCTGCGGAGGAGAAGGTACAGTAATAGACAAACCATGTCCAAAATGCCGAGGCAGGGGTACTGTAAGATCCCGTCAGAAAGTCAAGGTAACTATTCCACCCGGCATGGATCCAGACAGAAGAATAAGGCTTGAAGGTCTTGGAGATTACGGTCCGAACGGTGCTTCTGCGGGAGATTTATATGTGTATATACATGTCCGCCCGCATCAGTACTTTGAAAGACATGATTACGATCTTTACTGTGCCATACCTATATCAATGACCCAGGCAGCGCTTGGTTCTGAAATATGGGTTAACACACTTGATCACAAGAAAATAAAACTTAAAATACCGCCCGGGACACAGGACGGTAAAATGCTCAGAATACGGGGAGAGGGGGTTCCTGTTCTGAACGGCGGCGGACGAAGGGGAGATCTTTATGTGAAACTTAAAGTACAGATTCCCTCAAGACTTAACAATCGTGAAAAGGAACTGCTTAAAGAGTTCGCGAAACTTCACGGAGAAGAAAAGTCTCCCAGGCCTGTAAAACTGAAAGATCTTTAGAGAAATCCGTATTTCTGTGTTTAACCGCCGTTATTATAACGGCGGTTTTTTATTTCCGCCGTTTTGAAACTATAATAATTAAAGTGGAACGGATAAATTTAAATGAAATTTTTAACAAACTTAAGTTCGGTGAAGATGCATTTCATGAATTAATGCGCTGGCGTATAAGAAAAATCTTACTGGTACTGCCCCATTATGACGCATGGATTCTGGAGCATGATGCAAAACTTTCGGATCAGATTGTCGGTGAGTATCATCAGCTTAATCTGACAACTGTTCCGAGACTTGTAACTGTTGCCGACAGTGCAGATGCTTTGAAACTTATTAAAGAACAGCATTTTGATTTAATGATAACAGGGACAAGAACCGGAGGACATTCGCCGGAGGAGCTTGCTCAGAAAGCAAAAGAAATCAACCCTTCAATGCCTGTGCTTATGCTTCTTTCTTCCAGAAGCGATATGCTTATTGCCGGCGGAATTACCGATGCCGGAGAAGAAATTTCTTCCGGAAGAGGTCCTGTTGATGCCAGATTTTTGTGGACCGGCGATTCAGGCCTTCTGCTTGCAATGATAAAATATGTTGAAGATATAAAAAACGCGCCGGATGACACAAAGAACGGCAGGGTCGGAGTACTGCTTGTTGTAGAAGATTCAATACCGTTTTATTCTGCATATCTTCCTCTTCTTTATGCTGAAATTATGAGACAGACCCAGCGGCTTATTGCAGAAGAAATGAATGACAGCGATAAGTACTGGAGAATGAGGACCAGACCTAAAGTTCTGCTGGCGCGTAACTGGGAAGAAGCCGCCCGGACAGGTCTTTCATTTAAAGATTCGTTAATTGGAATAATTTCTGATGTTTCCTTTCATCATAACGGCAGCATAGACGATAATGCAGGATTTTCTCTTTTGGAACTTTTCAGGAAAGAAAATATTAATGTACCGGTACTTTTTCAGTCATCAGATAACTCTTTAAAGGAAAAAGCTGCATTTTTCGGAGCCCGTTTTCAGGGAAAACTGACAGGCGATCTTCATAAAGGAATAAAGAAATATATTCTAGAAGAACTTGGTTTTGGTGATTTTGTTTTCAGAGATTCTCAAGGCAACGAGATTAAAAGGGTTAAAACTTTAAGAGAGTTTGAAAAGGCAATCAGAACAATACCTGCTGATTCCCTGAATTATCACGCTTTCAGAAACGATTATTCACGGTGGATGGGAGCTCACGGAGAATACCAGATAGCATCAATGTTAAGAAAAGTAACACCTGAAGATTTTCCTGATCCTGAAGCTCAGAGAAAATTTTTATGGGATTCCTTTAAAAAAGTCAGAGAACTTAAACAGCGCGGAAGACTTGTAGACTTTCGCACTGACGATCCCGGGTCCCCGGGTGCAGTAGCCAGATTCGGCAGCGGTTCTCTTGGCGGTAAAGGGCGAGGTATAGCGTTTTTTAATGCTCTTTTTAATATTATTCCATGGGATTCAATAGTTTCAGGTATAACAATGGAGGTTCCCAGAACATTAATAATTGCTACAGGGGAATTTGATAAATTTCTTGAAAACAGCGGTATTTCCGAAAGAACAGATACCTTTGAAAGAACTCCGGAAGAATTATTTCTTGAACATGAACTTTCAGAGGAACTTCTTAAAGTACTGAAAGTTTTTTCTGAAATAAGCCCGGCCCCTATTGCAGTCCGTTCATCATCTCTTCTAGAAGATTCCCAGTCTGTTCCATTTGCCGGTGTATACAGTACGTTTATGGTCCCGTCAAATAAAGACCCTGAAAAACGCATGAAGCTTTTATCCAGAGCACTGAGACTTGTCTGGGCCAGTACTTTTTCAACTGAAGCTGTTTCCTACCGTGAAACCATGAAAATTGGCAGAGATGAAGAAAAAATGGCGGTTGTCCTGCAGTTTCTTTCAGGATCCAGATACGGTTCGTACTGGTTCCCTAGATTGTCAGGTACCGCCCAGTCTCTGAATTACTATCCGGTCGGACCTGCCGGCAGAGAAGACGGGGCGGCAAGAATTGCAGTGGGGCTGGGAAAAGCGGTTGTTGACGGGGAAAGCGGATATATGTTCTGTCCCAAGTATCCGCAGATACACTGGGGAAGCGAAGAAGAGCGCTGGAGAGAAAGTCAGAGATATTTCTGGGCACTTGAATGCGGCAAAGATAATATCAACACTCTTGTGCAGCTTCCGGTAAAAGTTGCGGAGGAACTGAATGTTTTAAGACACATGGCTTCCACATGGGACCCTGTAAGTCTTAGAATTGTTGACGGTCTCAGCGCAGGCGGCCCCAGAGTCGTTGATTTCCGTGATATCCTTGAATATCAGTGGATTCCGCTTCCTCAAATACTTGAGGATCTGCTTATTCTTGCCCGGAGAGCCATGGGTGTTCCTGTTGAAATTGAATTTTCACTTGACTGGAAAGAAGAAATACCCAGAGAACCGGTTTTTTCCCTGCTTCAGGTAAGACCTCTTGTTTCCATGAACCTGCATACAATGATAATCCCTGAACCTCCTCCTGAAGAGCAGCTTCTTTTATATTCTGAATATGCCATGGGACACGGACTGATAGAAAATATTTTTAATGTGCTCTGGATTGACCCTGATAAGTATGATCCTTCGGAGACCGAAACCTACAGAACATATATAGCTGATTTTATGGATAATTTTTCCAGGGACGGAGAAAAAATTATTCTTATAGGTCCGGGGCGGTGGGGAAGCCGCGACAGGTTTCTGGGTATTCCTGTTTCCTGGTATCAGGTCAGATCTGCAGCGCTGATAGTGGAAGTCTCAACAAAAGCAGGAGATCCCGAACCTTCACAGGGGTCTCACTTTTTTCATAATCTGGTCTCTCTTGGGGTCGGTTATGCCCATATCCCTCTGCGTTCCGCCAATTCTTATATAGACTTTGAAAAACTCAGAGCAAATGTAGTAAAGGAAATTGATGCAGTAAAACTTTCAAAATTTAATAAACAGCTGAAAATAGTAATGGACGGTAAAAACGGACATATATGGTCTTGTTTCTGATAATTACGAATTAGTTGATATTTCTTTGTAAATGCTACAGAAATAGTAGCTCGACACTTGTTTTTTTACTGAAACCGGTTTTATTCTGTATTGGAGTGTAAATTGATATAATAAAAAGCATCTTTATGTATAAATGTCTATACAAATACTGTATGCTGATATATAACTAATTCAGGAGGTATCGTTATGAACGGTTATGTCGCGGATGTTTATAATAATCTAAAGAATAAATATCCCTGGGAACACGAATTCCTGCAGGCTGCGGGCGAAGTTCTTGAAACACTTGAACTGCTGATGGATCAGGAACCGAAATATAAGAAATACAGGATTCTCGAAAGAATAGTGGAACCTGAAAGAATAATAATGTTCCGTGTTACCTGGGTTGATGACAGGGGTGACATACAGGTTAATAACGGTTACAGAGTGGAATTCAACAGTGCGCTTGGTCCCTATAAGGGCGGACTGAGATTTCACCCGTCGGTAACTCTTGGAATCCTGAAATTTCTGGGTTTTGAACAGATCTTTAAAAACAGCCTGACCGGTCTCCCTCTCGGCGGCGGCAAAGGCGGAAGCGACTTTGACCCGAAAGGAAAAAGTGATCAGGAAGTAATGCGTTTTACCCAGGCCTTTATGGATGAACTTTACAGGCATATTGGTCCGAATACCGATGTTCCAGCGGGAGATATAGGAGTAGGTGGAAGAGAAATAGGATTTCTGTTCGGTAGGTACAAAAAAATTAAGAATGCCTTTGAAGGTGTTCTGACAGGTAAAGGTCTTAACTGGGGCGGAAGCCTTATACGTCCGGAGGCCACAGGTTACGGTGCTGTTTATTTTGCCAAAGCAATGATGGAAACACGCTCAGAAGGGTTTGAAAATAAAAAGGTATTAATTTCCGGTTCAGGTAATGTTGCACAGTTTGCTGCCGAAAAAGTGCTTGAGCTGGGCGGAATACCAATTTCAATGTCTGATTCTTCGGGAACAATTATCGATAAAGAAGGAATTACAAAAGAAAAACTTGAATGGATAAAAGAGCTTAAAAACCAGAGACGCGGAAGAATAAAAGAGTATGCGGACGAATTTAAAGTTCCTTATTACGAAGATAAACGTCCCTGGGAACTGGCTGAAGCACAGCTGGCTCTGCCTTGTGCCACACAGAACGAAATAAACGGTAAAGAAGCTGAAACCCTTGTTAAGAACGGTTGCTTTTGCGTATCCGAGGGTGCCAATATGCCTACTGATCCTGATGCTCTTGAAGTGTTTCAGAAATCAGGTATTCTTTTCGGCCCGGGCAAAGCTGCCAATGCCGGAGGAGTAGCTGTTTCCGGACTGGAAATGACACAGAACAGTATGAGGCTGGCATGGTCCCGCGAAGAAGTTGACAGCAGACTTCAGCGTATTATGAATGAAATACATACCGAATGTCTTGAAGCATCAGCGGACATGAACAGAAAAGGCGATTATGTCACAGGAGCTAATGTTGCCGGGTTCCGAAAAGTTGCTGATTCAATGATAGATCAGGGAGTTATTTAATCTGTTCAATACATATAGCTGTTGTATATACTTGACCCATGCCGAAATTACCTGAATCCATAGGGAAATATAAAATTGTCAACCGACTGGGCAGGGGTGGCATGGGTCTTGTCTACAAGGCGGTGCATCCGACACTCGGGATTCCTGTTGTAATAAAAAAACTGACATTAAGAGGAAGCTCAAATTACAGAGAACGTTTCCGCAGGGAAGCTTCTCTTATGATGAAAATACGGCATGAAAATGTTGTGGGTGTTTATGATCATTTCAGAGAAGGTTCTGCATATTACCTGGTAATGGAGTATGTAGACGGATGCTCTCTTTATGAAATACTTGCAACAGGAGACCCTTTGCCGTCGGAGGACGCAGGTTGGCTGGCGTTCAGAATTGCCAAAGCTCTTTCAGTTGTTCATTCCATGGGAATTATTCACAGAGATGTCAAACCGTCCAACATACTGCTTGGGAAAGACGGTTCAGTAAAACTTGCTGATTTCGGAATAGCCTTAAGTGTTAACGGAAATGAGAAAAATCTGACATCAGAAAATTCTGCTGTAGGAACACCTTCCTACATGCCGCCTGAGCAGTTCAGCGGTTCGGGTAAAATTGATGAACGCTCTGATATGTGGTCATTCGGTGTGACTCTTTTTGAAATGCTGACAGGTAACAAGTTTATTTCTGCAGATTCTCCTGAAGCAATGAAAAATAAGATTGCATCTGCGGTAAGAACCAGAATAAGAAGAATCCCTCCTGGAACTCCTTCTCCTTTAAAAAAGATAATCAGGCGGACGTTGATTTTAAAAAAGGAAAGACGCCTTAAAAACGGATCGGAAGCTGTTTCCATTCTGAAAATTTACGATAACCCTTTTCAGCCTTCATTGCTGCGTTTCCGGATTGCTGCACTTCTCGGACTGGATTACCTGCCTGAAAAAGAAGAGAGCGGGGAACAGCAGGAAGATAATAAAAAGATTTTTTTCCCCCGGAATCTCATGAGAAATAAAAAAATCAGTATTCCGCTTATATCAGCAATTGTTTTTCTGCTTGTTTTTATTTCTGTTCCGGGAATATGGCCTTCTCTTTTTCAGCGCGATGCTTACGGAAAACTTGTTCTGCAGCTGGAAATTCCTTCCGGTGTTCCGGAAGTCTGGCTTAAAAGTGTAAAAGCTGAATTGTACCGGGATAATCCTGAATCTTCTTTGCCTGTAACTTCCGTATCGCTTAATAAATCCGGAAACGGAAATTTTCTTTCAAGCCGGAGTCTGTATCTGCCATCAGGAGGCTACAGGATTAAATGGCTGCTTGGAAACAGAATTTCATATTCTTCAGTGTATCTGAAACCGCTGAATGAAATAACTGACGGTTCATCTGACGGCGGAACAGTAAAAGAAAAACTCGGTCTTCCTCCTGTTATTAAACTGAATGTCAGATGGCGGGCGGAAAATGCTGTTACCGGAGAATCTTTAAACCGGGAAACTGTTATGTCCTGGAAGCGTCTTGATAATCAGGGTACGGCACTTGAGTCGGGCGGTAAATATAAGTTTATTTTTAAATCGGAAGGGTTCAGGGATTCAGTTTATTACGCAGATACAGATCCATGGATTGATAATATTTCAATAAAAGCTCTTTTATGGCCTCTTCCGGGTGTAATTGCCGTTACTAACAATTCAGAGAAAACGGTGAAAATCAGAATAAACGGAAAAGATAGTTATCTTGATATATCCGGAGATTCGCCGGAAATAAGAAAAATCAGAAGATTAAAAGAAGGGAATAAAATAAATTTTTTTATTGTTCCGGAAAAAATTATATTATCTGTGGATACCTCAGGAAATTCCGGAGATGTAATACAGTTAACACCGGAAGCCGGCCGGAAAATATTTCTTGAAATAAACGAAAGTCCGGATGGGATTACACTCTGTTCCGGCTGTCAATAATTATTGTAACAGGACCCTCGTTGACAAGTGCAATTTTCATGTCTGCGCCGAATTCTCCGCTTTCTGTTTTTATATCAGGTACTTTTTTTAATTCTGTCAGAAAATAGTTATACAGTTTTTCTGCATAATCCGGTTCCGCAGCAGGATCAAAAGACGGTCGGTTGCCTTTTTTAACAGAAGCCATAAGCGTAAACTGGCTTACAAGAAGAATACTTCCGTTAATATCTGAAACAGAAAGATTCATTTTACCCTTATCGTCATTGAAAATTCTCATTAATGTTATTTTTTTTATTAACCAGTCCGCGTCCTGTTCAGTGTCGGATGTGCCTATTCCGAGCAGTACTACAAGGCCTTTCCCGGAACGGCGTATTTCTTTTCCGTTAATGGTTATCTCGGCTTTGGAGACTCTCTGGAGAACTGCTTTCATATAGCATTATATAATGATAGCATTAATATATGAAATCAATACTCAGCAGTGCCAACGGCATAAGAGAAGCCTTGAAAAAACATAAAAACAGTGTCCTGCTTGTTTCCAGAAAAAACAGAAAAGCCGAAGAACTTTGTTCTCTGGCAAAACAGTACGGAATAAAAGTAAAAAATGTCAGTGATAATGAAATTATAAAACTTGTCGGTCATCAGAAATTCAGGGGATACGCTCTGGAAATATATGAACAGGCAAAGAGCGGGACAAAAAAATCAATTGAAAGCCTTTGGCTGGAATACGATGCTGAAAATACCGCAGTTTCTCCGCTTGTTATTGTTCTTGACGGAATTACCGACACAGGAAACCTTGGTGCTGTATTAAGATCCGCTGACCAGTTTGAAGCGGCGGCGGTAATAATTCCCAAAAGACGTTCAGCAGGAACAGAACGCGATTCTCTCAGCCGTTCTTCCGCGGGAGCCGCCGAGTGGGTCAGTCTTATAGAGGTCCCCAATCTGCCAAGAGCACTAGATGAACTGAAAGAACACGGATTCTGGGTCTGGGGTGCCGATATGGACGGAGAAAGTGCTGATAAGGTAAATCTTAAAGGGCCTGTGGTTCTTGTTCTAGGCCGAGAAGGAGAAGGGCTGCACAGACTTGTAAAAGAAAAATGCGATGGCATTATTAAAATACCTTCCGGCGGAAATATTGATTCTCTTAATGTTTCAGTTGCAGCCGGAATACTTATGTATGAGACAAGAAGGCAGCAGAAATTTATTTTTTCCGGAAAGTAACCGAAAAAGCTCTCCGGTTGGTACTTTTTTAATTCTGTACTTGAAGTTTTGCATAAAAATATGTTAATTCCTCTTTAGTCAGGAAAAAAGGAAGGAAATTAAATGACGGAAGAAATATCCTATGTTATGACAACTCCGTACACACTTGCAAAATCCCGTACCGGCGGAATAATGTCAAGACTTTTATCGAGAGTTGAACTGGAGCTGATTGCCGCTCAGGTTTTTACACCGGACAGAGAAACAGTCGAAAAATACGCGGAATCATTTATTAAACATTCAAATAAAGAAAAACCCGGAAGTGCGGAACTTTTAAGAGATTATGTACTTGACAATATGGTTCCAAGTGATGGACGTGCCCACAGAGTAGCCATATTCATGTTCAGAGGCGAGAATGCCGTAGAACAGTTAAGGGATCAGGTCGGTGCGCTTTATCCGGAAAATCAGAGTATTGAATCCATTAAGGGAGAGACCGTCAGAGACACTTACGCTGATTTAATAAGAGATTCTGAAGGTAATGTTAAATATTTTGAACCTGCCGTACTTACACCGTATTCTGTCGAAGAGGCAAAAGATAATTTAAGAATTTTTGCAGATTTTCTGGAGGACCAGGATAATATTGTTCACAACATGGTTTATCCTGATCCTGATAAAATACAGAAGACTCTTGTTATTCTTAAACCGGATAACTGGAGAGTCAGATCAACCAGACCCGGTTCAATTATTGATATGCTCAGCAGGACAGGTCTCCGTATTGTCGGCATGAAGGTTTATCAGATGTCCACGGCAGATGCGCTGGAATTTTACGGTGCTGTTAAGAACGCACTTGAAAAGAAACTGGCGCCTTCAATCAGCAACAAAGCCGCCAAAGTAATTGAGTCGAATTTTGATTTTAAATTTAATGAAAATTCATTTAAATCTCTTGAAAAATCTTTCGGTAAAGCTTTTGCCCATTATCAGTTTGGAAATATTATAGAATTCATGTCCGGAAGAAGACCGGAAGAAGTTCCTTTGGAGGAAATGGACAAACCGGGAACAGTAAAATCAATGAT
>Ga0256913_10002027_pt1 | contig 10317 bp, 6 predicted proteins | sample Axial_MatmetaG_FD_185970 | JGI IMG/M metagenome (GOLD analysis project Ga0256913, IMG submission 185970) | Deep-sea worm associated microbial mat communities from Axial Seamount, Juan de Fuca Ridge, Pacific Ocean - Axial_Mat | ecosystem: Environmental > Aquatic > Marine > Oceanic > Microbial...
TCTACGCCCGAAACGGCATGTACAACGATGCCATTTCCACCCTCCGCCCTCTCACAGAAGGAAACAACGCCTATCTGCCGGCGGTACTGAATCTGGCCAACATCCACTACCTTACCGGCAGCCTGGACCTGGCGGTGCGAAACTACCGGAGGGCGACGGAATCCATGAGAAATCCGGCAGCGGCATACCTCGGCCTGGCAATGGCGGAGAATAAACTCGGCAACTCCGAAGCCGCCGGGAAAGCCTACAATGAATTTGCGGCACTGGCACCGGGCAGAGCCGAAGAATATGCCTTTCTTGCCGAATCCCGGAACGATGTCCCCCGGTCATCTTCCGCATTCGGAGACTCCAGAGTCCTATGGGAGGACGAAGAATGAAGAATACAATTCAAAGAAGAATTTTCAAGTCTGTGGCGGTATCCCTGCTTGCCGTTCTGCTTGCCGTAAGTCTGACATCCTGCCCCGACGGCCTGTTATCAACCCTGGAGAGTGAACTGGAAACCAGCTACGATCTGAGTACGCATGTGATAACGTTCACAAGCAGCGATTCCGCCCATGGAACGGTTATCGCCCCGGATACCGGTTCTGTGGAAATTGTCAACGGAACATCTGTTGATATTACAGCATCCGACCCTCTGGCCCGGGGCTACTGTTTCTCAGGCTGGACATGTTCAGGAGAAGGCCGAGCTGTTTTTCAGAATCCGGAAGAAAGACAGACATCGGTAAGCGTCTATGATGGGGATGTCACCATTCAGGCTGAATATTCCCTGATTACCGCTTCCCTTGAATACATGGGACAATACAATCTTGATTACACCTGGCACAGTGATATGAAACATCTTGATACACCAAAGGCTCTGGTTTATCACGACGGATACGTTTATATCGTCGGGAAGAATGATGGCACAGCACGGATAATGAAATTTGATGTTTCCATGCCTGATTCACCGGGATGGACCGCGAGAATTGATCCGGCCGACACTACCTCTGCCACTGATGCTGTTGATATTGTTATCAACAACACGGCCTTGAATATTGCAGCTCCTGGTATTAACGGCTGGACTGCCGGTATTATTGAAATCCCTCTGGGCCGTTTCTTTGCTGATTCCATGGGTGTCTTAACCACAACAAACGGTGGTGATATCAGAGAAATCGCCATTGGTTATTTCAGCGATTTTCAATGGTATGTTTCTGCTTCTAACGATGTTTTACGCCGGATGAACGGGAATAGTGTTCATCCTGATACCAATATTGACAGTATCTGCTACGCTTATGACTACGGACGTTTATTTGTAACGGGAAATGACGGAACAGATGGCAGCATTTCGACTGTGAAAATAAACCCGAGCTTCAACCCTGAGATTGAAACAAATGTAGATGATGTCACCTTCAGCAACCAGCACCTGCATCCCACGGAGATGAGATACAAACCGGGTAGCAGATATCTTTATTCCGTTGCAACAGATGCCGGGCTGATTACCTTCTATCTTGATAATGCACCGGCTGTTTCCGTTAATGCTGTGGAAGGTATCGATACCGACACCGGAAGCAACATGGTGGATATCGACTCATCGGGGAACTACCTGATAACCGCCGGAACAAATCCTGCAGCAGCCGATAAATACTGTATCTATGATATTCATGAAAACAACGGCAGCAGTGCCGAGCCGTATCTGCTGTATTCGGGGAACTCAAGAAGCGGCGGTTCATGGGATATCATTGCCATTGATATGGACGGTGATTATCTCTATGCCCTGGAGAAAACATATCTCAGAGTCTACAAACTCACCACGTCTACGGATTAGTCCCGAAGAACATCTCCCTCAACGGTTAACCCCGTCGGGAGGTGTATCCGAGAGGCCGGAGGATTCCATGCTCATCCCGGCCAGAATCCCCTCTTCCAGGGCTTTCTGCCGTTTTTTCACTGTGGAAAGTTCTTCTTTCAGCTTATTGATGTACTGACTCTGATCCGCCAGGACCATGTTCATCCTGTTTATCTGATCTTCAAGATGCATCAAACGGATTTCAAGGGAATAATCAGACGACATTGCGCTCCACTCCGGAATCCGGATCCGATACAGAAACAGAAGATGCTGATTCGTTATTCGCCTCAATCCTGATAACGTAATCCTGCCGGCGGCAAATGGATTTACAGGATTTACCATCCACACTCTGAATCAGACAACCCCTTGTATCAGTATCAAACTGCAGCAGGATACCCGGTTCCAATTTCCGGCATGGAACCGAGAGGGTGACAAGCTCACCGCTGTCCATTCTTACCAGAACAATTCGTTCGGTTAAAGACTTTACAACCAGGGCATGTTTCATACTCGGCAAGAATATCACATAATTCCTTATCTCACAACGAAACACACGTTCATTTGACATCCGTATTCATTCGCCTTGATCTTCGAAGCTCTGATTCAGGTATCACTCAGGGCTGGTTACATGAATTTTTTGTCATATTATCTACAGAAACACCCCATACCCGATTCACCAGTTCTTCACATTCAAGCACTAGATTCTTAATCAGTAATTGCGGGTGTCAGCAGCCGGCAAGAACTTTTTCATAGATTCCTCCTTTTCAGTGGTTGACCGGGCTGTACGTTGTGCAGCCCGGTTTTTTTCAGAAAACACAAATGCAGAAAAAGAGCTGACACAGTATAATCAGTTTTAATAATGGATAATAAATCAACAATCGAAAATGATATAAACAGATATAAAGCACTGTCGGAGGCCGAGTCAGAACAGATCATTGAGTCCGGTCTGGCACTTCTTCCGAAACTCAGCGGAAATTCTTACCTTGATGAAAGAGCCTTCATCTATTCTCGTATAGGTGGTGCCCAGATTATTCAGGGAGAATACGAATCGGCGTTCCGCTCAATTTCCCGAGCCAGAGAATATCACGAAAGACTTGGCAATAAAGAGGCGGTTCTCAAAGACCAGCTGGGCCTGGGTATTATTTACGGACTCTCGGAACAACCCGAAACGGCCTTTGAAACATTTCTTACAATCAGAGATAAGGCCCGAAACCTGGAACTGCTTGAGGTTGAAGAAGCTGCAACCTGTAATATAGGCCGGGTCTGCAATGATATGGGGCGTTTGGAGGAAGGTCTGGGATTTCTGAAGACCGCCCGTAAACTGGTTGAAGAAACCGGAAACAATAGCCATAAAGCCGCCGTTCTTCATGAGATTGGCCGAATAGAACTGAACAGGGGAAACCTGGAAGAAGCCTCGCCGTATCTTGAAGAAGCCCAGCAGCTTTCTTCTGAAGATCCGGATACCTTCAGCTATGAAGTACTGATATCTCTCGGTGAATTATACTCCCGCACCGACAGAATTGAAGAAGCCTTCACACATCTTGATAAATCCCTGACCCTCTGCAGAAAGAACAACCGAAGTCATGGGGAGATACAGACACTTTACCATCTGGGAAACCTGTTTGAGGAAACAGGCGATTCCGGGAAGGCCGCAGGATTCTGGGAAGAATGCTACAAGCTGTCGGGTTCTCTTTCACTCCGTCAGTTCAGAATACTCAGCGGAGAACGCCTGACTGTTCATTACCGGAAAATAAAGGATTTCAGGAAAGCCCTGGAAACTCTTGAGGCCGTACGGGAAGCCGAACATGAAGATCAGAATGAAAGACTTCATCATACAATCAGTATTCACGACCAGAGCATGAGGATTGAAGATCTTGACCAGGAGATGAAGGCCTGGAGGAGACGCTCCGGAGAACTGGAAAGAATCAGAAGCGACAGGGAAGAATCAATCCGGGAACTGGAAACCATCAAGGGGATCGGAGAGGAGCTTACAGCCTCCCTGGATCCGGATCGGATAATACAGGTTCTTCATAATCGTCTCACTCAGCTGATGACTATGGACAGTCTGATAATCGCATTCTATCTGGATGAAGAAAATGAGCTGGATGTCAGATATATCATAAAAGACGGCAGGCATCTCGATCCCATCCGTTTAAGTATTAATCCCGAGGAATCTCTGACTTCCTGGGTGGTAGTTTACGACCAGGATCTTCTTCTGAAAACCAGAAAAGAAAGTCTCGGATATTCCAGAGCTATTCACGATTCAACTGAAGCGGATTTTTCCTATGAATCACATCTGTATGTCCGGCTGAAAATTGAAGGCCGGATAATCGGGGTGCTGACGGTAAAAGCGTATGAAAAAGCAAGCTACAAGGAAAGACATCTGAAAGTACTCCAGGCTCTTGCAGGGTTCATCGCCATTGCCCTATCCAATTCTAATGCCCATCAGAGTCTGGTTATGGCAAATGAACAGATTGCCTACATGGCCACCCACGATCCATTAACGTCTCTGCCGAATCGAATGAAGATTATGGACCGACTGAATCAGGAATTGAATCGCAGTCGGCGTTACCGTAAAGCTCTCGCAATACTGTTTATAGACCTTGATGGATTCAAGGACATAAACGACACATATGGTCATCAGGCCGGAGATTCTGTCCTTAAAACGATTGCCGAACGTTTATCCTCAGGTATCCGGGCCACCGATGCGGTAGGCCGTCTGGCAGGAGATGAGTTTCTGGTGATACTGACAGATAACTGTACCAGAGAGATAGGCATCCAACTTGCGGAGAACCTGCGGAATCTGCTCTCTGAAAAAATAGTTTTCAGAGATGAGAAAATGAAAGTAACGGCAAGTGTCGGGCTGGCATTCTATCCTGCTGACGGAGAAACTCCGGAAACACTTGTGAATGCAGCAGATCAGGCTATGTATCAGGCTAAATCAGAAGGAAAAAACAGAATCTCCACTCTCTTCTAATAGCTCTTCACGCTGCACCTTTATCCGCAGTAATCCCGGCTTCATTTCTCTTGCACCGCTGCTCTCCCCGGCGTTCAACCAACCTGTACAGATTCGGGATCAGAAACAGAGTCACCAGAGTTGAAGTTATCAGCCCCCCGGCAATAGCCTGCCCCAGGGGGGCATAGATTCTTGCCCCCGACCCCCTGGAAAAAGCCAGAGGAAGAACACCGAAAAAGGTTGTCAATGTCGTCATCAGAATCGGACGAAGTCTTGAGACCGAACCTTTCACCACCGCATCGTCAAGGTTCAACCCGTCATTTCTCAGCTGATTGATACGGTCCACCTGAACAATGGCATTATTCACAACAATCCCTGCCAGAGCAATGATTCCCAGAAATGAGATGAGAGATATATCCGATCCGAAAACAGCCAGTCCTCCGACAACGCCGATGAAACTGAAGGGAACCGATGCCATGATAATCAGGGGCTGAAGCAGACGTTCAAACTGAATCGCCATAACCGCATAGACCAGAAACAGAGAAATCAGAATTACCAGTCCGAGTTCACTCAGGGAGTTTCCTATCAGACCGCTGACACCTTCAATACTCCACTCGACACCATGTTCAAGGGGATGTTCTTCCAGAGCAGAAACAAATCTCCTGCTGATATCCCGGATATTCTCATTCCGGGTAACGCCGACAACCGTGAGTGTCCGGGCCCTGTCATGCCGGCGTATTCCTGAAACTCCGAGTCCCTCCCGAATTGAAGAGATGGTATCGAAGCTTGTCATGTTTCCACTCAGGGTTCTCACAGGAAGACGCCCCAGAGTGGCCGCATCCGGAGTTTCACCCTCCAGGGAAGTTGTCAGCCGGATTGTCCGGTCCTTATTATCCGCCGGACGATAGTCTCCTGCATCCGATCCTTCAAAAGCTATTCGTGCGGTCATGCCCGCCTCGGCAGCGCTCACCCCGAGCTGACCGAGAGCATTCCCGTCAAGTTCAGCGGTAACATACCTCCGGTCTTCAGTCACATCCCGGAAAGTACTGATGATATCCGGATCTTTTTCAAGTATTGATTCAATCCGATCTGCCGCGGAGTTCAGATCTTTCATGGAAGGGGAAGAGAGTTCCACCCTGTAACCGTATCCATCGGTTCCCATGGAAACCATACGGTCGAAACCTCCATTGAATACGGTTACTGAGACACCCGGCAGTGAAGACGGCAGAGTATTGTTGAGTAAGTCGATTATTTCCCGGAAGTCTTTCTTTCGCTCTCCTGAAGGTTTCAGAAGGAGATGCCCCCAGACCGCTTCGCGTTTTCTGCCGTCACCGGAAAGATCGTCTTCCATTCCCGCATAAAAAACAAGCTCGGAAAGCTCGGGAACTTCGGACCGGATAAGTGCTTCGGCCCGGTCCGCAGCTGCGGCACTATCATCGAGAGAAGAACCGGGGGGAAGCTCCAGTGAAATGAAGATTTCATCATAATCGGCAGCCGGAATAAAAGAGATACCCATCATATCCGCAGCCATGGCACTGATAATCAATACCGAAGCCGCCGTGAAAAACACAACACCGCTCATATTCAGAGACTGTTTCAGGCTCGATTCATAGCTTTTCTCCATTTTTGACATAATCCCGGAAGTCTTTCCCGCCATCCCGCTTTTCAGAAGACCTCTTTTTGCCAGAGGAGGTACCAGAAACAACGCGGCAAAAAGCGAAGATCCGAGACAGAGAACAATTGTAAGAGAAAGGTCGGAAAGCACACTGCCGATAATTCCCGAAAGAAACATCATCGGAGCGAAAACACTCACCGAAGTCGTTGTTGAAGCAATAACGGCTCCGGATACCGAACCTGCTCCTGCCAGAGCTGCAGTTTCAGGATTCTCTCCTGCAGCATGCCGCCGGTGAATATTCTCAAGAACAACAATGGAAGCATCAACCACCATCCCCAGGGACACAGTTATTCCCGCCAGGGTGAGAACATTCAGGGATTGTCCTGTGAGTTTCATTCCGGCAAAAGCAATAACAAGACTCACCGGTAGAGACAGAGCAACCACCAGGGTATACCTCCAGCTCCGAAGAAACAGAAATATCACAGCAACAGCCATGGCAATTCCGGTAAGCGCGGATCTGATTACGGTATTCAGTGAACTTCGTATCGTTTCACTATCATCGTGCAGGATGAAAAAACGATAGCCTTCCTTCCCTTCGGATTCCAGGCCCTCCAGCCGTTTCCGTATTCCCCGACTCATGAGAATGGCATTTCCGTTTTCTCTTTTTGTCACCTGAACAACAATAAGATCGCGGGATTCCGACCTCACCCTCTCACCGGCGTCTTCATACACTTCAGCAATACTGCTGATATCAGACAGCCTCACCTGTGAATTACCGGCATAACCCACCACAAGACTTTCAATATCTGCAACATCGCTGAATTCCCCGGCAACCCGGAATGCCCATTCTCCGCCGCTCCAATCCACAAGTCCCGCCGGTAAAACCATGTTACGGTTACCCAGTGCTCCCATAACATCCAGTACAGCAATGCCGGCAGCCCCCATGGCGTCGATATCCAGTTTCACCTTCAGCTCCAACCGGCGTTCTCCCAGGGCACCTGCATCAGCTACACCATTCACCTTGTATATTTCAGGAAGAACAGTATCTTCCACATATTCCGATATCTGATTCGTATCCCATGGTCCGCTTACTGCAAAGCTGAACACCGGAAGATCGGAAGCTCCCCAGGTGGATACCACAGGTTTTCCTCTCAGGTTATCCGGGAGTTCGGAAGAAGCCCTGTCCACCCGGGACCTCACTTCCTGAAGAATCTCATTCACCTCTGTATCTTCGGTGAACTTCAGCATGATGATGCTCACACCTTCACGGCTCTCGGAACTCAGATCGGTAATCCCCGGCAGAGACGCAAAATAATCTTCCAGAACCGTTGTGATATCCCGTTCCACATCTTCGGCACTCACTCCGGGCCAGAGGGTTACCACGGAAGAACTGGGCATAACCATAGGAGGAATAAACTCCCTGTTCAGAAAAAACAATGCGATAATCCCGAATAAAACGGCACCAGCGGTTATTACCAGAACGGGTACAGGATGTTTCAATGCCCAGGTACTCGGTTTCATATCATGTATCCGCCTCATAGACTTCTACAAGATGTCCATCCCTGAGAAGATGCTGTCCATGAAGAACGAAAAGCCCGTCGGACCACCCCTCGGGAACAGCAAAATACTGATGATCTCTGAATATTTCCGGTAGAATCAGCCGACTCACCCTGGAACTCCCGGTGTCCACCCGCCAGACCTCACTGTCTCCGGAAAGAGCGGACAGGGGAAGAGACCAGGTATCCCTTCTCTCTTCAAGGATAAACTCAACCCTCATATCCCCACCGGGAGGCCAGGGATTCTCCTCTGCAGGAATCACGCAGAGAACTTCAAAAGTTTTACTCTCAGGTGAAACAGACGGACCGACCCGCAGAATCTTCGATTCTCTGATTTCTTCATCTCCCCCGGAAGGATATGAAACAAGAGCCCTGATCGATCCGAGTTCGGTGAAATAACTCCAGTATTTCTCCGGAACCTGTACTTTCATCCGGGGATCTCCATTATCTCCGATCAGAAAGAGAGGCTCTCCCGGAAATGCCGAATCTCCGGAATCAGAAAACCTCTTCAGTACCAGCCCGGAAACCGGAGCCTCAATCTGAGCATATTTCAGCCTCATTTCTGCAAGTTCATATGCCGCCCGGGCTGCATCCCTCTCAGCCTTTGCCTCTTCAAGCTGCTGCCGGCTGACTCCGGAACTTTCATTAATCCTGTTCAGTCTGGTAAAACTGCTGTCGGCCAGAAGCCAGACAGCTTCCGCAGACTCAAGTTCAAGCCGGTAAGGTTCAGAATCTATTTCTGCAATAATTTCACCCTCTTTCACCTCCGTTCCTTCGTCGGCGAGAATCGCAAGGATAGTACCCGGGACTCTGGGGATTACGGCAATAGTACGTTCGGATTCCAGAACAGCCTGGAGAGTAATGGAATTCTGAAGATTGCGGATTTCCGGACGGACTGCAGACACCGGAACCGAACGAACCACAACTTCCGGATCTTCTGCTGTTCTGAACCGTATCCATAAGAATACAAAGCCGGTGAGAATAACAAGAACTGAAGAAATTATAATAATTCTGTACCGCGAAACTGTTCCCATGAACGAAGGTTAGAACAAAGAAGGTACAATGAGGAGAGAACAGATGTCAGGAAACCGACTGAAGAACATCATGAATTTATCAGAGAGTTGTCATACGATGAATAAGCTATCGGATAGGAGTTGAGTAAAGAAAAAAACGGGAGGCCTTCGATACGGCACGGAATTAAATCCCGTGGCCCCTCCGCATCGAGCCTCCCACTGGAAACGAGTATAGAAGGATCCGAGACCCGGCGGTACAGGCCATACGTCACAATCGAACATGACATTCGTCACTTTTTTACTGCCGGTCAAACCTCAGAAAGCCTCAGAACATGTTATGATTCTTCAACCCTATGAAGAAGAAGAAAAATATTGTTTCAGTTGAAGAACATATCAGGATTTTCCGGTATTTCTCCGGAGGTGTGGCTCTGGTTTTTTTTCTGCTCCATATTGTCCCGGGTCCCCTTGGAGAAATAGATCCCATCAGCAGAAAAACCATGACATTGTTTTCCATTACATACGGAGCGATTTTCATTTACCTTGTTATTCCCGGTCTGGAGAATTTACTGAACAGGTTCTACCTTCCGCCTGTACTGTTTGCCGGAAGTATCATTCCCATTGCCATTATCAATGCCAAATACAAGGCACTGCTTGAAACCGGCAGTCCCATCAATACGCTTGACGACACGATGACGGTAACAATTCTGCTGCTCTTTCCCCTGATAACAACGGCCTGGCAGTACAGTTTCCCCATCGTATTTCTGTTCTTTGTTGTTCTGGGTTTCATCGACCCTCTGATAATTATTCTTGCCAATGAAAGCTTTACTCCTGCTATCTATGGTGCTTTCAATGCATCTCTTATCCGGATACTGGCTCTCGGAGCTGTAGGATTCATGATTACAATGCTCAGAGATCAGCAGCGCACGGAAAGACAGGAACTTGAAGATGCAAACCGTAAACTGGAAGAATACGCCCTGGCCAGTGAAAAACTGGCTGCCAGCAGAGAACGTAACAGAATAGCCAGGGAACTGCATGATACTCTGGCTCATACCTTAAGCGGCCTGGCCATACAGCTGGAAGCGGTAAAAACAGTGACTGATGGAGAGAACCCTCAGCTTACGGACATGATGGACAAAGCAAGGACAACAATCAGGGAAGGTCTGAATGAAACCCGCAGAGCCCTCAGATCCCTCAGGGCCAGCCCCCTCGACGATCTGGGTCTGTCTCTGGCTCTCCAGAGGCTTGTAGATGATATCGCCGGCAGAAATACTATTGATATCAGAACACAGATTACTGAGGAAAACCCGGACTGGAGTGAAAACCTGGAAGAAGGTATATATCGTATCGCCCAGGAATCC
>Ga0256913_10002028_pt1 | contig 10316 bp, 7 predicted proteins | sample Axial_MatmetaG_FD_185970 | JGI IMG/M metagenome (GOLD analysis project Ga0256913, IMG submission 185970) | Deep-sea worm associated microbial mat communities from Axial Seamount, Juan de Fuca Ridge, Pacific Ocean - Axial_Mat | ecosystem: Environmental > Aquatic > Marine > Oceanic > Microbial...
TAGAAGTTCGGAGCATTATCTTGGTTCTTTGAAGTCGGATTATCGCAGGAGACTAAAAAAAATTACCGAGGGGATTACCGAAACAAATTTCATTAAATCATCCTGTGCAGATTTTACACCAGAAATGTACCGGCAATATCTTGAAGTTCTGAAAAGAAGTAAGGGAAAACTAGAGTCGCTCAGTTTTAGCTTTTTTAAAAATCTCCCTGTTGATTTCATCCTTACACAGTATCGAAAATATGATAAACTTTTAGGTTGGAATATTGCTGTTGAAAGTAATAAAACTTATTATTTCTTTCTTGGAGGCGTTGATTATAAGCGTAATAAGAAAAATAATACTTATCTGAGTTTGCTTGCCCGAATTGTAAAAGATGGAATTGAACTAGGCGTTGAAAAAATTGATTTGGGACAAACTGCTGAAATTCCAAAAATGCGTTTAGGTGGTCGCGCAACGGAATTGTTTATGGAAGCCCGTCATAGTAATAATACTTTTAATTTTCTGCTTAAAAGGTTTGGTAAATCAATGGAGTATAAGTTTGTTTCTGAAAACCCTCATCCCTTTAAAACAAAGCGCCAATGAAAATACTAATGATCAGGCCAAAACCTTCGCCCCAAACCATAGGACTTCAGCATTTGATGGTTGTGGAACCTCTTGAATTGGAAATTCTTGCCGCATTAAAACGAGATAATGATGAAGTGGTTATTGTGGATTTAATTCTGGAAAAGAAGCCGCTGGCAGAATTTATTACTCTTCATCTTCCTGATGTGCTTTGTGTTACGGGTTACATAACCAATGTGTCTGATATGATTGATTATTGTCGGGTGGCGAAGGATTATAATGCAGACATAAAAACTATTGTGGGGGGAGTTCATTGTGAGATTTGCCCTGAGGATTTTAATTCTGAGTATGTCGATTTTCGTGTGGTTCGAAATGCCGCAAGGGTGTTTACAGGTTTGCTAAATCATATTGACGGAGAGAGTGATTTGCCCAAAGGTATTTTATCAAAAGGGGAAAGCCTGAAAGAATGTGATTTGCCTGCATATGATTTTTGGGTTCCGTTTCCTGCGCGACACTATGTTGATCATTACAGAGACAAGTACTTCTATATTTTTCATAAGCATGTGGCAATGATAAAAACATCCTTCGGATGTCCCTATAGTTGCTCATTTTGTTTTTGTCGGATTATTACTGCCGGTAAGTATATGCAACGTCCAATGAGTGATGTGATGACTGAACTTGAGCAAATTAGGGAGAAAGAAATTTATATCGTTGATGATGATTTCCTAAACGATATAAAAAGAATGAGAGAATTTATTGATGAAGTGAAGAAGAGGGGGATTAAAAAACATTATCTGGCTTATGGCAGAGCTGATTTCATTGCTAAGAATCCTGAAATTATTCATGAGTTGGCTGATATTGGTTTAAAAACAGTGATTGTGGGTTTTGAAAGTTTCTCGGATGAAGAGCTAAACGCATATAACAAAAAAACTAATGTGGAGATGTATAGGCAGACAATGGCTGTGATAAGAAAAGAGAAGATAGATGTCTTTGCTACTATCATTATTCCTCCTCATTATGGTAAGGATGATTTTCGAAAGATGGTTAAAGCTATTAAGAATCTTGGTATTCATTATGTTAATCTTCAACCCTTAACTCCTTTACCTAAAACAGGAGTAAGTTTTTCTGAAGATCAGATTATTCTTGATAAAAAGCAGTATCATCTCTGGGATCTTGCTCATATTAGTATCCGCCCTGAAAAACTATCGGTCCCGGATTTTTATAAAGAAATTCTAAAAGCCTATAATTCTGTTTTGTATCAGCCGCGGGTATTATGGATGTACCTTACAACATATAGTCTTTCAATGCTTTACAAAATGTTTATTGGTGGAATAAAAGTAACGAGACAATATAAGGAGAAAATTAAAGAAGCCGAAAGAAATGCCTAAAATATTATTTATACAGCCTACTCAGTATGCCGAAGATGGTAAGCTTTGTACTCAGCGCAGAATAAATCTGCCCGGACTTGCTTTTCCTCTTCTTGCAGCCTATACTCCTTCAAATTGGGAAGTGGAGTTGTTAATCGAAGTGGTGGATACAATTGACTATAATAGCGATGCTGACCTGATAGCCATTGGAAGCATGGGACATGCTACATTTCGTGGACTCGAAATTGCTGCTGAGTTTAAAAAGCGTGGTAAACCGGTGGTTATGGGTGGATACATGGTTTCTATCGCTTATGAAGAAGCTATGAAATATGTTGATTCGGTTGTGGTGGGTGATGCCGAAATATCCTATCCTGAAATGCTTAGAGATTTTGAAGAGACCGGAAAACTCAAGCCTCTGTATGATAATCCGATAACCGAATTAAAGGACCTTCCTGTTCCACGTTATGATTTGCTTACTAAAAAGAGAATCGGACAGATGCTTCCGGTTCAGGCTGGCAGGGGTTGTACCTTTACTTGTTCTTTTTGTTCCATCGCTTGCCTTTACGAAGGGAAATATATGTTTAGACCTGTGGATGAGGTGATTAGGGACATCAAAGAAGTTAAACGTCTTGGGTATAAAAGGTTTTATCTGATTGATGATAATATTGTTTCTAATCCTAAGTATTTGAGAGAACTTTGCGAAAAAATCATTCCTTTGAAGATGAAATGGGCCAGTCAGTGTACGTTAAATCTTGCTAAAAATCCCGAGTTGTTGAAGATAGTCAGAAAGTCAGGTTGCGATTTGATGAGTTTTGGTGTGGAAAGTATTAGCCAGGATGCCATTGATAGTCTTGATAAGCCATGGTTAAAAGCTAATGATCATGAGGAAAATATAAGGATATTAGCAGAATCAGGAATTGCTGTGAGTACTGAAATGATAGTGGGTACAGACTTTGATACGGAGGATTCTATCCGGGATACTTTTAATTTTATTAACAACAATCGGATTCCGATTCCTCGCTTTTATATTCTGACACCCATTCCGGGAACTGATTTATATAGACAGTTAAGAAGTGAGGGGCGTTTACTTACTGAAGATGCCAAAGAGTTTGACGGAAGTAAATGTGTTCATATCCCTAAAAATATTGAACCGGAGAAGGTTACGGAAATGTATTGGTGGCTGAATAATAAGACATTTTCAATTAAAAGTATTTTACACCGAACGCTTTTTAATAAATATCTTTGGAAAAACCCTTCTATGCTATTGTTTTCTATTGCAATAAATCTTCATTACCGTAGATATATCAAAAGGAAAGTGACGCCAAATATTTTTTAATAATTAAATTATGAAAATCACACTCATTAAACCAAGCCTGGGCAATGTTATAAAAGGCTATAACCTCAACGAGGGAAGTATGGAACCTTTGCAACTTGCAATTATTGCAGGACTTGTGGACGACAAGGACGATGTGGTGATGTATGACGACAGAATAGAAGATATTCCATTTGATGAGCATACTGATGTGGTTGCCATTACAGTAGAGTCGTTTAGTGCAAGAAGAGCATATGAAATTGCTAAGAAGTATCGCAAGAATAAAGTGCCGGTAATATTAGGTGGCATGCATGTGTCACTTTTACCTGACGAGGCTTTACTTTATGCTGATGCAATAGTGATTGGTGATGTGGAACCTGTTTGGAATCAGATGATTAACGATGTGCGAAAAGGGATGCTAAAGCGAAAATATCAAGGAAGTTTCGACGAACCCCAAAAAGGTGTTTTCCCTCGAAGGGATATTTTTAAGGGGAAAAAATATCTTCCTGTTTCGCTTTTGCAATTTAGCCGCGGATGTAAATTTAATTGTAGCTTTTGTTCTGTTGCAAAGTTCTTTAAGCATTCTCACCAATGTCGTAATATTGATGATATTTTGTTAGAAATTGAAAAGGATAAATTAAAAACCGTTCTTTTCGTGGACGATAATATGGTGTCGAACCGAAAGGAATTGAAGGTTTTTCTGAAGGAACTTGCTCCTATGAAAGTTAAATGGGCAAGTCAGTCGAGTATCGATATGGTAAAGGATAGGGAAATGATGAAGCTAATGGCAGACAGCGGTTGCATTGGGAATCTGATAGGTTTTGAATCTATAAATATCAACACTTTAAAATGGTTTAATAAAGCTCCGAATATTCGCGATTTTAATGATTATAAAGAGGCTTTGGAGGTATTCAGGGATTATGGTTTTCTTACTTGGGCAAGTTTTATGATTGGCAACGATTTCGATACACAGGATACTATTGATAGAACGGTTGAATTTGCCATTAAGAATAAATTTACACTGGCGTTTTTTCATATTCTAATGCCTTATCCGGGTACTGAAATTTATGAACAGTTCAGGCAGGAAGGTCGTCTTCTTTATGATGATAAATGGTGGAATCATCCTGATTATTTGTACAATCATGCCGCCTTTGTCCCAAAGAATATGACACCCGAACAGCTTACAGAAGCAACTGTTAAAGCTAATAAAGATTTCTATACTTTTTCATCTATTACTCATCGACTTTTTGACCGAAAAACTAATATGCGAAACCTTGTTAACTTTTTAGTTTATAGTCGTTTTAATTATGTGTTGAAAAAAACGAGCGTATAATTTGCCATGAACCCCAGAATACTTTTTACTTCACCATGCGGACCTTATGCCAGACTTCCGGTCGATAAAGACCCGATAGATTATTTCTATTATCGTAATACATTTAAGCAAGGGCTTTTTCAATTAAGATCATTTCAAAGTTGGCATTCTCTTCATTTTTTAGCTCAAAATATTGCGATTTCTTCTTTGGTTTTAGAAAACCCGACTAAGAAAGCTTTTCATATGGAAATTAATAGCGGTCATTATCAGCTTGTGGCCATTGGCTTTACAATTCTTCTTACAAAAAAGGTTTATGAAATGGTGGCTTGGTTAAAACAGTATCATCCTGAAATTATAGTAGTTTTGGGGGGATATGGTACAGCGGTTTTTAAGGAGTCCTTTGAAACATCTGATAAATTGAAAGCTCTTGCCGATTACATATGCTATGGAGAAGGACTGGGTTTTTTAAATACAATAATTGAAAAAAAATGGGGAATAAAGAATGAAAAAGCCTTATCACAGGATTTCCTGCCGGCAATAAATAGTTTTTTTCGTTCCAGAATTCCAATATTTAGGCAAATTGTGGTTGTGGGTGGATTGGGTTGCGTTTATGGTTGTTCTTTTTGTTCCACTTCAAGTCAGTTTAATAAACATTATATCCCGCTTTTTACCGGTAAACAACTCTTTAATAGTATTTTAACACAAGCAAGGAAGCATCCTGATATTCCATCGGCAATTATTTATGATGAGGATTTTCTCCTTAACAGACAGGCTGTTCTGGAATTTATGGAATATTTTAGTAATAGTGAATTGCAAAAGCGCCCGTTTTTGCTAACTATCTTTGCATCAGTACAATCCGTGTTGAATTATACAATTGAAGAGTTGATTAAATGTGGAATAGGTACAATTTTTATTGGTGTAGAGTCATTAAATGATGAAGTTTTAAAACAGGAGGGACTTCCCAAAAGATTTGGAAATGTTGAAGTCTTGTTTGATAATTTACATGCTCATGGCATCAATACATTGGGGTCGTTGATAGTCGGATGGGATAGCCAGAATAAAGCTACTGCACTAAAGGATTCAGAGAGATTCGTTTCAATGAATCCGACTTTTTATCAGGTTGTCCCTTTGCATGTGGTTCCGGGAACAAAACTATGGGATCAGATGAAAGCCGAGGAGCGTATTGATATTGATTATAAGGTAGAATATGATGGTATCACAGATTTTAACTTCGTTTCCAAGAGCTTTTCTCATAAAGAGGCTTTAAAAATCGTTTTCGATACTTATTCAGGGTTGGTGAAGGAGGGAGGCCCTTGGCCCTTTCGTCTTTTTGAAAACCTGCTTAAGGGATATATTTTACTTAAATCGAAGAAGGATATAGTTTTTTTTCAAAGAGCAAAAATATACAGAGCCATGTTATGGCCGTTAAGCCTGATGGCTTTCTCTTCACGCTTATTTTTTTATGGTAAGGAATATCGTAAACGGTGGTTGGTTAGTATGAATTTGTTTTGGAATAATTTCCCGTTTTTATTCTTCATTACGGTTATCCTTTCCCCGTTAGTCATTTTTGTTTTGATATTAATCTATTCAATTTCTGCTTTGATATATTGGATTAACCCTCTTGGTGATCAACCGGATTTCATTAAAACTACTTATTCAAAATCATTAGTGTCCGATAAAAAAATTTAAGACAAGGGAATATTTTTTCAAATAGTTCCCTTGTCAAGATTATATTTGTAATTCTGAACAAACAAATATACCATGAGCAAATCTACATAATTTAGTGGCCAATCAATCATAAAACAAGTTTTAAGTTTTATTGACAACAAAATTATTTATCGGACAACAATGATGATTTTAGAACAAACCTTTCTTTTGAGTGCCTTCATCTTCTTTCTCAATGGTTTTCTTAATGGTTTTGATTTCTTTACCTCTGTGAAAACGATAGGAAAGCTGAACCATAAACATATTTTTCAAAATATTGATATCTGTGGTGCTTGTCTGGGTGTAACTATCTGTATTAATGTAATTTACTTGGTTGTAATCGGCTCCGAAATCAACGGGCAGCATATACAAAAACATTATGGTAAAGCTCTTTTTAAATAACGGTTTTTGAACCATAACAGCCCAAAAATCGTTTTCCTGATTGCTGTATCCTTGAAGACTTATTACCTTGTTGTTGGATCTTTGATAAATTAATCCGGCGGTAAGCCCTGATTTGTAATTAATATACATTAAATTCATCTCACCTTCCCAGTCGGATAGCTTATTGAGATGCTCTTCATACAACATTTCGCTGTGATAAAACTCAATATTGTTTTGCCAGATTATGTTTTTTCCGAGAGGAATGGTGATGTTAAACTCTATTCCGCGGTTATTGTATTTACCGATGTTTGCATAGCTGTATTCAAAAAGTCCGTCGGGTCTCATTTGTCCTACGGGAGCAATGTAGTTTTCCGAAAAATGATAATAGGCTTCCGCCGAAAACAGTCCGTTTAGGATATTGATTCGCAGCGATGCTTTGTTTATTGCCGTGGGAATCAGGTTCGGATTGCCTTTCCTTACGGTGAACCTGTCGGTTAATATTTCCGCCGGATTCATTTCCCCGATTGAAGGATAGCGGCTGTCAACGCGGTATTTAAGTTTGATGTTTATGGTATTGTTCGGTTTGTAAAAAATATCGGCGTGAGGCTTGAATATCCAAAAACTCAATCTTCCTTTATCTTCTATCGACGGTAAGCTGTTTTCAACGCCAAGCCCTGCCTTAAATGATAATTTTTTTAACGGGCGCCAGATTAAATATGCAAAGGCCTTGTTTCTTATTTCCTTATAATCGAATGTGATGTTTGTGTCAATGTATAATGTGTTGTTACTCATCTTTTTAAATGTGTTGCCGTAACCTATTTGATACGATATCCTTTTCAAAGGAGTGTGACTCCATTGTAGGTTGAATTTCGAATAACCGGTATTGTTGTCTTGGCCCGATTTGAAATTTCCGCCGGGCGTATAAGCATAATCGTTTGTTGTCTTACTGCTGTTTCCGCTAAAGGAGAAATCTGCCGTTAATATCTTTGTGCGTGAGAAATTTCCTGTATAAAAAACCGATGCGTAATAATTTGCCGCGTTGGATGTGTTAACGGTTCTATATGTGTCCTTATAGATTAAACTGTCAGTGTAATAGTTATTTACATAGTCCATTGAGGAAGTTGTATTCGGTTGTCCCGAAAAATATGTTTCAAAACTTACGGTATGTATCGAGTTTATTCGGTAATCGCTTCCGGCGGTAATATAATTCCATTTGGAGGTGTGAGACATATTCATTCCCGAATCGGGTGGCAACTGCTCAATGTCCAGACTGTCGTGATATTTTGTTATAACACTGTTGGGAATGGAAAAATTATTAAATCCTCCGCCGGCCGACAGATATGCGTTCAGGTTCTTTTTGGTGTAATTATACCCCCCGTAATAATTAGAAACAGGCAATACGTATTTACCTTCGGCATCAAAATCAAACATATTCATTGTGTGGAGGGTAAGGTCGTTTCCCACATAGTTGGTTTTCAGCTTTATGTTTACAATCGCCGAATAGCCTTCAATGCCGTATTTCCCCGACGGATCACGGATAATTTCCACTTTGGCGATTCTGTCCGGATGGAGATTTTTTATGTACTCGCTGTTTTTTTCAATTCCGTTTACCAGAATGATAATATTCGGGTCGTTATCCACCTTTATTCTGTCTTTATATCTGTCGTATGTTATTCCGTTGATTCTGTCCAGTACATCGCTTGTGTTCGCAGCTCCCGTCCTTATCTTTTTAGTTATCAGAAATTCGTCGCGGTCTATCTCGTTCGTGTTTACCGATGCTTTAACCTCAGCTCCTTTCAGTTCGTTTGCCAAAGGCTCCATTTTTATTGTCCCCAAAAACAAATCATCTCCACGGAGGTCTGTTATTATCGTATCGGTATGGTATCCTACATACCTGAATACCGTTTTGTAAACATCAGCACTTGCCGGTATTTCAAAATATCCCTTGTCGTCGGTAATGGCAAAAAACCTCATTGTGTCGTTCGAAATCATTGCCACCGAACAAAATGACAAAGGCTCGGAAGTGTTTTTGTCTTTAACTTTTCCGCTTAGGATAAATTGTTGGGCGCTAATGCTGTTCGATAATGCCGATAGTATCAGGATTGAAGTTAATAAATGTCGGATCATGGTTTTAAGTTTAAAACCCTGTGACGGCGCTGAATGTCCAAATGTTACGCATTTTAATTTATTTTGTCGAGAAATTCGGTGAAATCTCCTTCATAAAGTTTTATCTCGTAGTTTTTTCCGTCGATAATTGATTCTTCGCTCCAAATCTTTTTCAATCCTGTTTCGGGGTTGCTGATTTCGGAGTCGTAGCGATGTGTAAATGATGCGAAAATGTATTTCTTCTTTATCTCCCATTTAAAAAATCTCATTATTGCCGTAATTATTCCGAAAACTCTGTCGTTCGAATCGGCGGTAATGCTGTATGCATAAAATACCGGCAATTCGGAAGTCCTGAAATCTTGTAAATCGTTAATGGTTAACTCACTGTTTGTTATGGTTTTGTCTCTGATTTTTTTATAGCTGTCGTATTTCAACGGCAACACAACCATATGCCCCACATAACATCCCGAATGGTCTTTAAGGGTTTGGTTCAGTTGCGGTAAAAGTTTTGCTCCTTGTTCAACGACTTGTCTTTTGATAAGGTTTTTGCCCGAATATCTTTCATTGATATATCTTTCAATCATAACCATATCATCCGGAAATACCGTTTCTTTCAAGCCCTCGTCTATTACATCTATCTTTTCTCTTATCCATTTTACATCCGGCAGCTCGTTTGTAAGTTCCGTAAATGAATATTTTCTGATATTAAAATCGAAATATACCGGAATGGGATGCATGGAATTCAGGTTTCTTATCAGTTGCGGTGGCAATAATGTGACTTCAACCAATTGTTTTTCTTTTAAGGGATTTACCAAAGTAATATCCCTTTCCCATCGCTGGACAGAGCGCACATCCACATCAAGAGTGGCCGCTAATTCCGACTGTGAAACGTTATATTGTTTTCTGTAATCGACCAAAAGCTCCCCCAGTGATGAATATTTTTTCATGTTAAGTTGTTTGATTACAATTAATTATTGTGTTTTATCTGTGACAAAAATAAAAAAAATTACAACACGACATTCAATGTCGTCTGTTGCGAACTATAGTGGTGATACTTTTGCCGTGTAAAATCAAATTATTTGTTGAAATGATTGTTATTGATAAGTTAAATGAGTTGGAGCTGGCCTCGTTGAGAATAATCAAGGACGAGGAAAAGCATCTGGAGACCGTGAGGATTATAAGAGAATTGTTCGGCAAAATAGACTTCTCGTCGGAACAAGTGCCGGTGAGCAGTAAAGAGAAGCTAATTGAAATATTGTATTATCTGAAGGGCGAGCCGCTTACTGTTGATGAGATTATCACATTGGGAAAAGTTGTTGAAGATGCCTAAAAGTAGAAACTTGAAATTTTTTAAACTTTTCTCATATTCCCCCCATTCATTATATATACATTGCTATTTGTTCGTTAGCATTTAGTATCTGCTCCGGTTCGGAACCTTGGTTCCGGCCGGGCAGATTTGCTTTTATCCTTTTTTGCTGCCTTTTATAATCCACTCAAAATCATCGGTTTTGGGCAGCTCGTTAAACTTTTCCAGCAGATGTGCCGGCGGGGCTTTGAGCTTACGCTTTTTACTGT
>Ga0256913_10002029_pt1 | contig 10313 bp, 8 predicted proteins | sample Axial_MatmetaG_FD_185970 | JGI IMG/M metagenome (GOLD analysis project Ga0256913, IMG submission 185970) | Deep-sea worm associated microbial mat communities from Axial Seamount, Juan de Fuca Ridge, Pacific Ocean - Axial_Mat | ecosystem: Environmental > Aquatic > Marine > Oceanic > Microbial...
AAGAAGACGATGAAGAAGAAGATGAGGAGGAAGAGGAAGATGAAGAAGAAGATGGGGAAGAAGTAAAAAAACCGCCTCATTTTTTGAAAAAAAAGATTGAAGAACCTCAAGAATCTTGGTGGAAAGGGACTGGAAAAGAAATTAAGATACCTTTAAGTCTTTTAAACTCTAAAAAAGGAAAGCCTACTAGTGGAGACATTGAGCGTAATACGGAAATTATTAAACATTCCTTAGAAAATTTTGGAATTCCAGTAGAAATGGGTGGAGTAAGTATAGGACCAACCGTAACTCAATATACTTTTAAACCGGCGGAAGGAATTAAATTATCTAGAATAACAAATTTAAGCAATGATTTGGCGTTGGCTTTAGCGGCACATCCAATCAGAATTGAAGCTCCTATTCCCGGAAAATCTTTAGTTGGAGTAGAGGTACCTAATCAGACTAAGGCTATGGTTAGTTTGAAAGAAACTCTTAGTTCAAAAGTATATAAAGAAAGAAAAAATAATATGTTTTTAGCCTTAGGAAAGGATGTTGCTGGAAAAGCATGGATGGATGATTTAACAAAAATGCCTCATCTTTTAGTTGCTGGAGCTACTAATTCCGGAAAGTCAGTTTGTCTTAACGCTATAATTATTAGTTTAATGTATCAGAATAGTCCTGATGATTTAAGATTTATTATGGTGGATCCAAAACGAGTAGAAATGACTTCATATAACGATATTCCTTATTTACTTTGTCCGGTAATTGATAGTGTTAATAAAACTATTAACGCTCTAAAATGGTGTTTAAATGAAATGGATAGGCGCTATGAAATTTTAAAAATAGCTGGTAAAAAAAATATTAAAGCATATAATGAAAGTACAGAAGAGAGAATGCCTTATATAGTTTTTATCATCGATGAATTGGCAGATTTAATGTTAGTAAATGCTAAAGAGATTGAGGGGTCAGTTATTCGTTTGATTTCTATGGCTCGTGCTGTAGGAATACATTTAATTTTAGCAACCCAAAGACCGAGTGTTGATGTTATTACCGGTCTAATTAAGGCTAATATCCCAACCAGAATTGCTTTTTCCGTAGCTTCTGGTATGGATTCAAGAACTATTTTAGATACTTTAGGAGCGGAAAAACTATTAGGACAAGGAGATATGCTTTTTAAGAATGCGGAAATGTCTAAACCGGTGCGATTACAAGGAGCATTTTTAGGAGACGATGAAATAGAAAAAATTGTGAAATATGTAAAGAAAAAAGCGGGAAAACCACAATACATTGATGAAATTTTAGAGCGTCAAGTAGTAAAAGGGATAGGAGGTGTAGGATTAGATGGAACGAAGGGAGATGAAGATGAATTGTTAGCGGAAGCTAAGGATTTAGTTGTTAATATGGGAAAGGCATCAGCTTCATTTTTACAAAGAAAATTAAGAGTTGGATATGCTCGGGCTGCTAGTATTTTAGATCAACTTGAGGAAATGGGAATAATAGGACCTTCTAATGGATCTAAGCCAAGAGAAATTTTAGTTTCTAAAGAAGAAATTGAGGCTATGGATAATTTAGGTCCTTCAGGAATGCCAATTCATAACAGAGAGGAAACAGAGGCTCCTGAGAATTATTTAGGAGAAGAAAGTGGAAGTTCCACAATTCTTAAAGATGAAAATGAAGATAATGAAGAGGATGATGAGGAGGAGGAGGAAGAAGAAGATGAAGAAATTAGTGATGAAGATGAGGAGGAGGAAGAAGAAGATGATGATGAAGAAGATGAAGAAGAAGATGAAGAAGAAGATGAAGAAGAAGATGGTAAATATTTTTCTAAATAAAATAATAAATTAAATAATTTAAAACTTTAATTTTATGATAATAACACACATAGGACATTCTTGTTTTAAAATTCAAGATAAAACTGGACCAGAAGGAATAACTTTAGTAACTGATCCATATGATAAAAGTACGGGACTTAAAGTTCCTAATTTTGAGGCTGATATAATTACAATTAGTCATAATCATGCTGACCATAATAATTCTAAAGCTTTAAGGGGAGATGCTTTTATTATTGATTCAGCCGGGGAGTATGATGTTAAAAATGTTTCTATTCGTGGCATAGAAGCATATCATGATGATAAAAAAGGAAAAGAAAGAGGGCTAAATATAATTTATCAAATTATGCTTGATAATATTTCTCTTGTTCATTTAGGCGATTTAGGTCATATTTTAGATAATAAACAATTAGAGATATTGCAAGGAACTGATATTTTATTAATTCCAGTTGGTGGAGGATATACTCTTAATGCTGAGAAAGCAGTAGAAGTAATTACTCAGATAGAACCAAGGATTGTTATTCCTATGCATTATAAAACACCATCATTAAAATTTGATTTAGATGGTGTAGATAAATTTGTTAAGGAATTAGGGTTAAAACCTACTGAAGAAACAAAATTAAAAATAAACAAAAAGGATCTTCCTCAGGAGGATATGGAATTGGTTATTTTAGAAACTTCCAATTAAATAATAAAATAATTCTAAAACCTAAAATTTTTATTTTGGGTTTTTTAAACTTTACAAAAAATGATTTTATTGATAAAATAAAGCTATATTAGTGCTCCTGAGAGAGTAATTTTTATTGTTTTTTATGACTAAAAATAGCAAAAAAAATAAAGTAAGTTTAGCTGTTAAGGTACATCCTTCTCATTCTAAAAAGAAGAAAAAAATTTCTTCTGTTTCTACTTCTACTTCTTTTATTTCATCTAAAAAAACAAAATCTATTTTGACATCTAAAAGAGTTAAAAGAAAGAAAACAGTAAAGAATTCTGGATTTTTAAAAAAAGAAAAAGAGAATAAATTTAAAAAAGAAAAACAAAAAGTAAAATCAGATATAAAACCAGACGGTTTAATTTTAGATGATGAAATTTTTTATGATAATTCTTATAGAGAAGAGCGAGCTAAAATATTATTGATGAAGAGTGGAGTAACTTTTTTTATGTTGTTAATTTTTGTGATGTGGGTCTATAATGTGAAACAAGGTATATTTACTTACAAAACTAAAAATAAGAATAATGCTAGTATTAATATTTTAAATGAAATTCAGAGTTTTAATATAAAATTAGAGAAAGAAAAAACAAGATTAAAAGATGATGATCAAGGTAGTCTAGATTTTAAAGAAAATACTGATAAAATAATGGCCTCTGATAAAGAAATCAAATTATTAAAAGAAAAAATCGAAGAAAAATTAAATAATCAATAATTAAATTATTATATGTCTGAAAAGAAAAAAAATACTTCTAAAAAAACAGAAAAAGAAAAAAACAAGAAAGATAAAAATGAAAAGAAAAATAAAAAAGAAACCAGCCTAGAAGTAGAAGACCCTATTTTAAGTGAAAAAATTGTAAGCGAAAGAGTTAAAACTCAGTTTGGTATTTTAGAACCTTTAGCCATTAACGATGAGATGAAAAAATCTTATTTAGATTATGCAATGAGCGTTATTGTTTCTCGAGCTTTACCTGATGCTCGAGACGGAATGAAACCAGTACATCGTCGTATTCTTTATGCAATGTGGTCCTTAGGATTAAAATCCAGTGCTAAGTTTAGAAAATCTGCTACTGTGGTTGGTGAAGTTTTGGGTAAATATCATCCACATGGAGATTCTTCGGTATATTTTGCCATGGTTAGAATGGCTCAGGATTTTTCAATGCGTTATCCTTTAGTTCATGGCCAAGGTAATTTTGGTTCAGTAGATGGAGATAATCCAGCAGCAATGCGTTATACGGAAGCTAAACTTTCTAAAATAACTGAAGAGCTTTTAAACGATCTTGATAAAAATACTATAGATTTTATTCCTAATTATGATGGTTCTCAAAAAGAACCAAGTGTTTTACCTGCTAAATTACCAAGTCTTCTTTTAAATGGGACAATGGGAATTGCAGTTGGAATGGCTACTAAAATCCCCCCTCATAATTTACGAGAATTAGGGGGAGCGATTAATCATCTTATTGATAATCCGGAGGCAACAGTAGCAGATTTAATGGAATATGTAAAAGGCCCTGATTTTCCTACTGGTGGAATTATTTATAATGAAAAAGATATTCAACAGGCCTATGCTACCGGTAAGGGTGGGATTGTAATGCGAGGAGTAGCGGAGATTAAAGAAGGAAAAAAAGGTGGTTTTCAAATTATTATTACAGAAATACCTTATTTGGTAAATAAGGCTGCTTTGGTAGAAAAAATTGCCCTTTTAGTAAAATCAAAAAGACTGGAAGGAATTAAAGATTTACGGGATGAATCTGATAAGGAAGGAATAAGGGTGGTTATTGATTTAAAAAAGGACGCTTATCCAAAAAAGATTTTAAATAGTCTATATAAAAATACACAGTTACAAGAAACATTTAATGTTAATATGTTAGCTTTAATAAATGGTATTCAACCCCAGGTTCTCACTTTAAAAAGAGCTTTGGAAGAATATATAGCACATCGAAAAATTATTGTTGTGCGCAGAACTCAATATGAATTGGATAAAGCTAAGGCTAGGGCGCATATTTTAGAAGGATTGATGATTGCTTTAAAAAATATTGATGCAGTTATTAAAGTTATTAAAGCTAGTAAAAATAAAGAAGTTGCCAAAAATAATTTAATGAAGAAATTCAAATTAAGTGAAATTCAGGCGGTTGCTATTTTAGAAATGAGATTGCAAAATTTAGCAAATTTAGAGCGCTTAAAAATTGAAAATGAATTAAAAGAAAAGAAACTTTTAATTAAAGATTTAGAATCAATTTTAGCATCAAAAACTAAAATTAAAAATATTATTAAAAAGGAATTGAATGAAGTAGTGGAAAAACATGGAGATGAAAGGAAGACCAGAGTTATTTCTCGGGGAGTGAAAGAATTTTCTGTAGAGGACTTAGTACCGAATGAAGAGGCAGTAGTATTTATGACTAGAGATGGTTATATAAAAAGAATGTCTCCGGATACTTTTAAAGTTCAGGGGAGAGGAGGAAAGGGAGTTATTGGTTTAACTACGAAAGAAGAAGATATGGTAGATATTATGTTTACCACTATGACCCATACAGATCTTTTGTTTTTTACTACCAAGGGAAGAGTTTTTCAATTAAAGGCTTATGAGATTCCGCAAGCGCAAAGAACCGCTAAGGGGCAAGCTATAGTTAATTTTTTACAACTTTCTCAAAGTGAGAATGTTACTTCCGTTTTACCTTTAGATAAAATTCAAAAGTCAAAATATTTATTTTTTGCTACGGAAAAAGGATTGGTTAAAAAAGTAAAATTAGAAGCTTTTTCTAATGTTCGTCGGAGCGGTTTAATAGCTATTAAAATAAAACCGGAAGACAAACTAATATGGGCGAAGCCAACTAGCGGAGAAGACAATATTCAGTTAATTACTGCTAACGGTCAAGCAATTAGATTTAAAGAAAGTGATGTGCGAGATATGGGGCGAGGTGCTTCCGGAGTACATGGAATTAGATTAAAGGGGGATGATAAAGTAGTTGGAATGGGTGTTATCAAAAAAAGTCAAGAGAAAAATTCTAAGTTACAAGTTCTAACAATAATGGAACAAGGTTTTGGAAAACGCACTCCACTTAATTTATATAAAGTTCAAGGACGAGGGGGGAGCGGTATTAAAACTGCTAAAATTAATGCTAAAACCGGAAAGCTGGTTAATGCTTATGTTGTTAATGCGGAGAATATGACAGATAAAGATATAATTATAATTTCTGAACAGGGACAAGTTATTAGAATGCCTTTTAAATCAGTAAATAAAGCCGGGAGAGATACACAGGGAGTAAGATTGATGCGTTTAAAAACTTCCGGAGATAAGATAGCTTGTGCTACTTGGCTTTAATTAAAATGTAAAGTTTATAATGTTAAAATATATTAAAAATATAATAACGTTGGGGTTTTTATTTTCTTTGTTATTTTTTGTTTGGATTCATTTTCAGCTATTTTCTTTTTATAATAAAAAAAATGTGCTTGTTTATAATAAAGAAAATAAGAAAATTCAAAAACAAGAAATAAAAAAAGATAGAATTTTAAAGATAGAAATAGGAGAGGGAGATACTTATGGCTCTTTAATGAAAGATAATGGGATAGATTATTCTTTGGCTATGGAAATATATAATGTAGCATCTAGCACTTATGATTTAATAAAAATAAGACAAGGAAAAATAATAGAACTTATTTTTGATGAAGATAGTGATCATTTAAAAACTCTAATTTATAGGATAGATTCGGAAGATGAATTAAAGGTTTCCTTAGATAAGGAAAAAAAATGGAAAGTGGAATTATATCCTATTGCTTATGAAATAAAAATAAAGACAAAAGGAGGAGTGATAGAAAGTTCTATGTATCAAACTGCTTTAGATAATAATATTGATACTAGAGCAATTATTGAACTGGCTAATGCTTTTCAATGGACTATTGATTTTGCTATGGACCCTCGGAAAGGAGATGAATTTAAATTTGTCTATGAAGAGAGGTATTTAGATGGGAAATATATAAATCCTGGAAAAATTTTAGGAGCTTATTATGTTAATGCGGGAGAAAAATATGAAATTTATTATTTTGAAGAAGATGAGAATAATAAGGGATATTTTGATCAGGACGGAAATTCAGTACAGAAAATGTTTTTAAAAGCTCCGGTAGCATTTAAATATATTTCTTCCGGATTTACTACCGGGAAAAGATATGTTTCCGCTTTTAAATCTTTTACTCGTTCTCATATGGCGATTGATTATGCCGCCGCTTTAGGAACTCCAATCAGAGCAGTGGGAGATGGAACAGTAACCAGAGTTCGTTATGGTAATACTGGTTATGGTAATTTATTAAGTATTCGCCATAATGGAACTTATAGCACTAATTATGCGCATCTTAGTAAGTTTGCGGTTAAATATGGTCAAAAAGTTAAGCAGGGAGATATAATTGGCTATGTAGGCAGTACCGGATATTCAACGGGTCCTCATTTACATTTTGAGATGGTAAAAAATGGAGTTAAAATAAATCCTTTAAAAGAGGTTTTACCTCCGGGAAAAGCGATTAAAGAAGAAAATAAAGATAGATTTTTTAAAGAAATTGAAAAAATAAAAAAATTATTAGAATAATATTATTGACAGAATAATCCAATTTTACTAATCTATATAATATAATAATTAATTTTAAAGAAAGTATGAAAAAAATTCTTATTTTATCAGCCCTAACAATTTTAGTTGCGACTGGTTGTAGTTTAAATTTTCCTCAAACTAAAACAAAAACATTAAGTAGCGAAGAGGCAAAGACAAAAGTAACAGATTTTATTAACAACAATTTAATGCAACCTGGAACAAAGGTGTCAATTAAAGAAATTACTGAAGATGGAGATTTGTATAAAGTTGTAGTAAATATGCCCAATGGACAAGAAATAACTTCTTATATTAGTAAGGATGGGAAAAAGTTTTTTCCGCAAGTAATGGAGATTGATGAAATTGAAGGAAAAGCGAAGGAAAATTCTAATTCAGCCTCGGCAGGAGATGCACCTAAGACAGATAAGCCAAAAGTAGAATTATTTGTTATGGCTTTTTGCCCTTATGGAGTTATTGCTGAAAAAGCGATGGGACCGGCTTATGATTTATTAAAAGACAAGGCTGATATTAATGTTCGTTATATTGCTAGTATTGAGGGAGATGACATTTCTAAAGTTAAATCTCTTCACGGACCGATTGAAGGGACAGAGGATGCTCGTCAATTATGTATTTTAAAAAATTATGATAAAGATACTCTTTGGAAATATATTACGGATTTAGATGAAAATTGTTATCCAATTTATAGAAAAGGAGATGAGGTTTATAAAGAATGTTATACTAAATCCGCTAAACAAGCCGGGATTGATATTAATAAAGTAGATGAATGTGTTTTAAAAGAAGGACCTAGTTTAATTAAAGAACAGGATAAAATTTCTAAAGATTATGGAGTAAGCGGTTCTCCTACAATAATTATTAACGGAACTAAAGTTAACCCAGCTCGTAATCCGGAAGGGTTTAAAACAGCAATTTGTAATGCTTTTAATGAACAGCCAGAAGAATGTAAAACTGTTTTAAGTACAGAGGGTAGTAAAAGTGCTGGAGGATGTAATTAATTTACATATTTTAAAAAAGACATGAAGTAATTTCATGTCTTTTTTTATTGAAAAACAATAGAATTGTGTTATAATTATAAAAAAGATTTATTGATTATTATGTCTACTAAAATTAAAATTATTAAAGGAGATATTACTAAAATGAAAGTAGATGCGGTAATAAATGGAGCAAACCGAGATTTAATTAGTGGAGGAGGGGTTTTTGAGGCAATTCATAAAGCGGCCGGACCGGAACTTTTAAAAAAATGTAAAGAAATGGGGATGTGTCATACAGGGGAAATAAAAGTAAGCTCGGCTTATCAGTTACCGGCTAAACATATTATTCATACGGTTTGCCCTATTTATGGAAGTGAAAATGGTCTAGAAGATGAAATGCTTTTAAGTTGTTATGAAAGAAGTTTGGCTTCATCTGCAAAAAGAGGGTTTAAAACTATTGCCTTTCCCAATCTTTCAACTGGAAATTATCGTTATCCGAAGGATGAAGCTTTAGAAATTGCTTTAAATGCTATTAAAAATTATATTCATAATAATCCAGATTCTAGTTTAGAAGAAATTTATATAGTTTTATTTACTGAAGATGATTTTAATTTAGCATTAAAAGTTGCTCGAGAATTAAAAGTGGAAATAGAAAGATAAAATGTCTTATAAATTAAATCATAAAAATTCTTTAGCACGAGATGCTTTTTTAGGTATTTTTTCAAATTCAGGGAAAAATATTATTGTTCCTTTTTTTGATTCTTTAAAATATCCTGAAAAAATTTTGCATACCGGCTCTAATGCTCAAAGAAAAACAGCGTTAGGTAATTTTAATAAAATTAATGAAAAAAAAGTTCCGGATTTTGCATTGATTGATAAGGAAGGAAAAGTTTATTTAGTGCGAACTATTTATCAAAGAATTTTTTCTTATAAAGAATTAGATTTAATTGCTCGGAAGCAAAATAAAAAATGGCCTTTTTCTTGGATTTTTGTTTTAAGTATTGATAAAATTTTTTTTGATTCTTGCCCAGAAATAATTAAAAGGCATGGTTATGCTCGTCCTTTATCTACTAGATGGGCTAATTATAAAATACAGAAAAAATATTTAGAAACTAAATTATAGTTATTTATGTATAATTTTTTAATTATTATTGTCCTAGCTATTCCAATTTATTTTATAACGATTTTTATTTTTGATTTACTTTTACGAGGATTTGCGCCTTTTATTCCTTCTCGTCCTTGGGTTATTGATGAAATTATGAATGAATTGGATTTAGGGAATAGAAATAAAAAATTTATTGCCTTTAGTACAGGGCGTTCCGGATTTATGCATGCTTTGGAAAAGAAATATCCGGAGGCGGAATTTATTGCTATTGAGCCGAGTTTTTTTCCTTTTATAGTTTCTAGATTACAAATTTTATTAAGAAAAACAAAAATTAAAGTTTATTTTAAAAAAATTCATCATGTTGATGTTAGTGATGCTGATTTTATTTATAGCCATCTTTATCCGGATAGGATGGAAGGATTAGGACCGAAATTAAAGTTTGAATGTAAGAGTGGAGCTAAAGTAGTTAGTACCGGATTTAATATAGTTCATTTAAAGCCTTATAAAATAGTTGAACTTCCGGATAGAAAAGGAAAATTAGATTTTTTGTCCAAAAACCAGAATCTTTTTCAAAAACGAAGTAAAAAATATAAAAAAGAAAAAAAAGCTTTTTTTTATGAAATATAATTATTAAATTTGTTTATAAATATGCCTTTAGGAAATCTATTTAAAATTAGTCAAGTTGATCGAAATAATTTTTGTATAAAAATTATTGAAGCCAGTGCTCCAAATGTTGATTATTATTTTTTAGTTATTTTATCTACTTTAATTGTGGCCTTAGGTCTTTTAGCAGATAATATAATTTTAGTTATTGGGGGGATGTTAGTGACCCCAATTCTTTCTCTTCTCTTAGCCATTGCTCTTGGCTTAGTAATCAATGAAAAGAAAGTTTTATTTAGATCTTTGCGTATTTTCGGAGTTTCTTTAGCTTTTGCCTTGCTTATTGCTTTTTTGACCGGTTTAGCCTCGGGAGTTGATATTGAGAAGCTGGAATTAATAGCAAAAATGAAACCGTCCCTTTTAACCTTATTAATAGCTATTGTAGCCGGTTTAGCTGCTTCTTATACTTGGGCTAAACCGAATTTAAATGATACTTTGCCGGGAGTGGCTGTAACTGTTACTTTAATC
>Ga0256913_10002030_pt1 | contig 10301 bp, 9 predicted proteins | sample Axial_MatmetaG_FD_185970 | JGI IMG/M metagenome (GOLD analysis project Ga0256913, IMG submission 185970) | Deep-sea worm associated microbial mat communities from Axial Seamount, Juan de Fuca Ridge, Pacific Ocean - Axial_Mat | ecosystem: Environmental > Aquatic > Marine > Oceanic > Microbial...
CAATAGTAAAATTGCCACCTAATGTTAGGTCGTAATCCATTGTTGCACCGTCACCGAAAGTAGTTACTACTAGATAGTATTGGGTGTTAGCATCTACCATATAATTGTCAGCTGGTAAAAATGCAGGCATGAAACCGGGTCCGTCATCATCATCAATAGCAACAACATTTAAGGTTGGGTTAGCTGGGTCAAAAGGGTCACAAAATAATGTCATATGGCCATCGCTTGTTGATCCACCTGTTTGTGTTGTTGAAATATCGAGTGCTTCTGATGTTGTGGTGTAGATTGGATATACGTCATAATTTACATCTCTGGATCCATTATTTGCCCAGTCGCAATTTCCACTATATCCATTCCCAAAACTACGGTGATAGATAGGGTCTGTTCCATCAATAGAACCACTTGTTGCATCAGCTTTATTGGCTACAATATAATCCATATTGTCGACTCCTTTAACTTCACCGGAATTTTGGGCGAAAGTGCCGAAACTAGCAACAAATGCAAATAAAAATAATAAATAAACTTTTTTCATAATAAATATGTGTTTTGATTAGTAATTTCCTATTCAAAATCTATATTATGACTTTTTGGTAAGATTAGTGGAATTAAATATTGTTTGTTGTGTTCGGCTAAAATAGAAAAATATTCAATGTGAAGCTTTTTTTTTGGGGAATATTTTTTTAGAGATGCTCAGGGGCTTGATTTTTTCTGTTAGTATTGTAAAAAATTATGATTTGTTTTGAAAAGTGTTAATAATCTCATGTCTATTGTGAAAAAAAAATGATCAGTTTTTTGGTGAATATGCTAACTTTGCAAAAACAATTATAATGCTCAGGGATAGAATAGGCATATATAGAATATTTGATGATATATCTGTTGGAAAGGTTTTGATAAAATTTATTAGACCTCATCTATTTCTTAAATTCGATAATAATTTACAGAAAAATAATATTTTAAATGGTGGCTTTATTGGTCACCATTTTTTTTGCAAAAAAATGTATTAGAATATAGGTTTCGTACTCGTGAAATATAAATCATACAATATGAAAAATAGAAGTTTAATCTCTATCAACGATTACAGCAAAGGTGAACAAATGCATATCTTGGATTTGGCTGAAAAATTTGAGAAACAGCCTCGTCAGAAAATTCTCGATGGCCATGTGATTGCCACCTTGTTTTTTGAGCCATCTACTCGAACTCGCTTGAGTTTCGAGAGCGCTATCTCACAATTAGGCGGCAAGATCATTGGCTTTACTGATGCTGCCAGCTCCAGTGTTTCCAAGGGAGAAACGTTAATGGACACCGTAAAAACTGTGGCCAATTATAGCGACCTTATCGTGATGCGCCATCCATTAGATGGTAGTTCGCGTTGGGCTAGCGAAGTGGCCGGAGTGCCTATTATCAATGCTGGCGATGGTGCCAATCAGCATCCTACTCAGTGTTTGTTGGATATGTATTCTATTAGAAAGACTCAGGGCAGCCTAGATGATATTCACATTGCTTTTGTGGGTGATTTAAAATATGGTCGCACGGTGCATTCCCTCACCATTGCCTTGTCTCAGTTTCATACCACTTTCCATTTGGTGTCTCCACCAGAGCTGAAACTACCTAGCGCTGTAAAAAAATATATCAAAGATGCCGGATTGAGTTATTATCAATACGACGATTTAAATGATGTGATGGATAAGGTAGATATCCTCTACATGACGCGTATTCAGAAAGAGCGTTTTGCAGATCCTATGGAATATGAAAAGGTGAAGAACTCCTATATATTAAAGAATGAGATGCTGGAACATTCTAAAGAAAATATGAGAGTGTTGCATCCATTGCCTAGGGTCAATGAAATTGAGGAAGAAGTGGATGCCAATCCTAAAGCTTACTATTTTCAGCAGGCAAAAAATGGAGTGTTCGTGAGGGAAGCATTATTGGCTTCTACTTTGGGATTAATATAAATGCAAAAGCTTAGAAGATGAATAATAAGAGAACAGAATTAAAAGTAACTGCCCTGGAAAATGGGACGGTAATAGACCATATTCCTGCTGCAAGTTTATTTCATGCCATCAGAATATTAAAGCTCGATAAAGTTTCTAATCAAGTGTATTTTGGTACCAATCTTAGCAGTAAAAAATATGGGGTTAAAGGCATTATAAAAGTGCGAGATCGTTTTTTTAAAAATGAAGAGATTAATAAAATTGCTTTGGTAGCACCTACTGCCACCTTAATCGAGATAAAAGATTTTGAAGTTGTTAGGAAAGTTAAAATAAAAACACCTAAGATAGTGGAGAACTTTGTGAAATGCTTTAATCCAAAATGCATTACCAATCATCAAACAGTTCCTACAAAATTTAAAGTGATTACGGATAAAGGGGAGTTGAAGTTGCGCTGCCATTATTGTGAGAAGACTACCACTAAGGATACCATGGAGTTTAAATAAAAAGGAAAGGTAGAAATGACAATTGTTTTTTTAATAGTCATTCATTTGCTGGTATTTTATTTATATATTTGACATTCTTTTTTAATGAACTTAATTTAAACTAATAATGATGAAAAAAATTACTTTTTTAAGCATGATGTTGCTGATGTTCGCCTTTGTCAGATTAGGATTTGGACAAGAAATGATGTTAAACGGAGGTGTAGAATCATGGGATGATGCTACTCATCCAACTGACTGGACTGTAGTATATAATATTGATCAAGAATCGGATGCCGCTAATGTTCATGGTGGTGCATGGTCAGCAAAGCACACCGGTGGTACTAAAAAACTGGGCCAGACAATAAATGGTGTTGTTGGGGGAGATTCTTATACTATCTCTTTATGGTATAAAGTTATTCCACATGACGGAACTGATGCAAGAATTTGGTCTTATTGGAAAGCTGGCGGATCTAATCTGTCAGATAATGCTGCAGAGCTAAGAGGCCCTAATAGTGCGTATCTTGACAATAATGGTGGTGTTTGGACAGAATATACTGTTACGCTTAATGCTCCGGCAACTGCTGATGCCTTCTATTTTGAATTACGAACATATAGTGGTGCTGTGGTATATTGGGATGATATGTCTTTCTTTCATAATGCTGCCGGTGGTGTAGAAGCTCCTGTTTTTAGCCCGGTGGCTGGTACCTATTTTGGCGCTCAAGATGTGACCATAACATCTGCCACTGCAGGTGCATCTATTTATTATACTACAGATGGAACAGATCCAGATAATACTTCTACTTTATATACTGCTCCTGTTAATATTGCCGCCACTACAACCTTAAAAGCAATTGCAATAAAAGCAGGCATGACAGACAGCCCAATTATTACCGGTGTGTATAATATTACTACTGCTGTTGCTATTGCTGATTTAGCAACATTAAGAACACAAGCTCAAGATGGTACTATTTATCAATTGAATAGTGAAGCGTTCCTTACTTTCCAGCAGAGTTATCGTCATCAAAAATTTATTCAAGATGGAACAGCTGGTATTTTGATAGATGACTCACCGGGGAATTTAAGTACTACCTATAATATAGGTGATGGTATTACCGGTATTATTGGAACTCTTGGTTCTTATAAAGGAATGTTGCAATTTATCCCAGCTGCTGATGCAGGTGCTGCTACTTCAACAGGAAATACAATAACACCCGTTGTGATAAGTGCTACAGAATTCGTAACAAATTTTGAGAACTATGAAGGACAGTTGGTAAGAGTAGATAATTTGACATTTGCTGATGCAGGATCCACTTTTGCCAACGGTCATGTATATCCAACAACTGATCCTAGTGCTAATGCATTAGATTTTCGTACATCTTTTTATGGAGTAGATTATATTGGAACAAACATACCTACAGGTGGTCGTGATATTGTTGGTATCGCTAACGAAAGAGATAATCCTTATTTAACTGCTAGAGATGCTGCTGATATCGTAAATCATGCTCCGGTTATTCCTCTAGGTTCTACAGGAATTATGATAGCCGGTTTGTTAATGGCTGCTGTTGTCGTTATCCGTAAAGGGAAATTATTCTAAGCGATATTTCTGTAAAAAAAACTAATAAGCCTCCATATTGGGGGCTTTTTTTATGCTCCGGTTTGTTTGTCTTCGTTGGTGCAGGAGTAGCCAAGTTTCCATTTTATTCCAATTAGGTATTGAAATTAGCGGAATAAAATTCAAATATTTTTATTCTTTTCGATTTAAATATTTGTTGCATCGCCTATAGTTATAAAAGAAATATTAAGAGAAGATAAAGATGAATAGATAAAGATTTTAACGCTCATTTTGGTGGTTATTTGGTATCATATCAACTGTATTTTTAATGAGGATAGGGGAGTTAAATTTTGCAATGGTAAATGCCTATGCATACTATAGAGGAGCAAATGATGTGCAATGAAAATATTTGGTATTCTACAAGCTCATCCTTAGGATAACTATATTACCTTTGGCTATTTGTTGGAGAATTTGTTATAAGAATATTGTCACTGTCTATCCTATACAGAATCAGGATATTGCTATTTGGTATTGTCTTGTTTCATTTGGACTCATCGGAAAGTTATTAATACAGCTTAAGAAAACTGTGTTACGGGGGCAACTAGCTTTTATATAAAAAAACCCCGGAGCAGGTATCCGAGGTTTTATTTGTTGTTAAGATTAATATTTCTGTTTACCGCATTTATTTAATGATCAGGTCAACACGCCTGTTTATCTTTTTTAAATTCTCTGCCAAAGGATCATCCAGGCCTTTGTTGGTAATATTTAATCTGTCAGCGGAGATTTTAAATTCATCTGTCAGCAGGTTCATGACTGCCTCAGCACGTTTTTGGCTTAGTTGTTTATTGTATTCCGGACTTCCTACATTACTTGCATTTCCGACAATTTCGCATTTTAGATGTTTGTTTTTCTTGAGCACTTTTGCAATGGTTGCAATTTCGCGTTGCATTGTGGGTGTAATATATGTTGAGTTAAAGGCAAAATATACGCTACTGACGTCAATACCGCCAACTCCGCCGCCGCCAATGGTGACAGCACCGTTACTATTGCTGCCTAACTGTTCTTTGATGGCATTGGTTCTGGCCTCCAGCTCTTCTTGAAGTATATCCAATTGTTCTTGGTTGGCTGCTACCGCAGCGCTTTGTTTGGCTAAGTCTTCTTTTATTGGATTAAGCTCGGTACTAACTTTATCGTTGACGTCTTTTTCAATTTTTGCATTTACAGTACTCTCTACATCATCTCTCACACGGTCAGCAGTTACTTTTTGTGGACTGTTAGTAGGTCTACCCAAATTAAATAGTAAACCTAGGGAAGTGAATGTATAGTTAGATACTCTTTCAGATAGTCCGCCATTTAGTTTTTCCGATTGTGTAAAACGATAGCCAAACTCAGCATTTAAGTTGACAATATCTTTGGAACCTAATTTATAAGTTACTCCTAGTCCCAAGGGAACAGCCATGGTGTTAGCCATTGCTTCTTGATCTCCTGAAACAGAATAGCCTGTTCCAGTAACAAAAGCACCATCTTTGTCGGTAATCTTGGTGCGATACATAGTGTAAGCACCACCACCGAACATATATAACTCTCTTAAATGTTTAGGTGATTTTGAGTAGAAAAAATCATTTAAATTGAGTTTCATTAATAGAGAGATTTCCATAAAATCCACATTGGCGCTCAAATTGTTTTTATAAAAGCTACCATCGGGGTTTTCTTTTACAAATGCTCCATCTGATTTCAGGTTACCATAGAGATAATCTGCTTTTATGCCCACTTTAGAGTTTAGTTGTTTTCCTAAGGTAGCAGCAGCTCCCCAGCTAAACGGATTGTCTTTTAAAGGAGACAAGAAAAATGTTGCTCCTCCCTTAATACCAAAGAACCAGTTTTTTGTGATCCCATTCTTTTTAGGCTCATCCTTAATAACGGTGGCTGTTGTATTCTTCTTTACTGTCTGTTCTTTAGTAGCATCTTTGGCGGCTCTCTCATCAGCTTTTTTCTGTTTCTTCTCGGCCTTCTTAGCGGCTTTTTGTTCCTTCTTGGAAACATCCTGAGCTTTTATAGTATTATTAATGCTCCCCCCGAGCAATAAACCTGCTATTAAAATAAGACTAATTGCTATTTTTTTCATGAATATTGATATTTTGATAAAATCATTTCTTTCTACAGCATAAATTTACAACTTATGTAATGTGGAAAAGCTATGCTTTTGCAAAATAACGAACATCGCTTTGTTAATAAGGTAGATAGGAAGATTTTAAAAAATCTGTAATAATTCTTTGAGGCTTTTGATATGCCAAGTGGGCTGACAGAGGAGTTTTTGGCTGCTGTAATTTACGAATACTTGCTCTATGCCAGCATTTTGTGCTCCTATGATGTCGCCATCTTGGTCGTCACCAATCATAACTGACTCATTGGCTTGGGCATGTGCTTGTTGTAGCGCATATTCAAAGATTTTAGGATTAGGTTTTTGAGCTCCTATCATTTCAGAGGTGATCACTTCTTGAAAAAAAGAATCTAATCCGGAGTTTTTGAGTTTAATAAATTGCACTTCATTGAAGCCATTGGTGATGATATGCAGCGAATAACGCTCTGAAAGTTTTTTCAATACCATTTTGGTATCAGGAAATAATTTGGTTTTGGTAGGACTAATTGTGATATAATCATCCGCAATAATTGATGCTAGATGCCGATCATTGACATGAAAGTGCAGAAGACTACCATGGAATCTTTCAACACTTAAATGGTCTTTTTCAATTTTACCGAGTTTGTATAAATCCCATAAGTGATGATTATAAGTTTTATAATAGTCTAAGAAGGTATTAAAATTAGGTATTCCAAGTTCTTCCAGTCCCCTATTAATGAAAATCTCTTGTAGGGTAATTAGTGAGTTGGCTTCAAAATCCCATAGGGTACGGTCTAGATCGAAAAACAGATGTTGATATTTCTTCTCCATGGCGCGAAAATACTGGAAATATTTAAGCTAATATAACATTTATGGAAAGAGAAAATAAATTAACTTAGCGGCATTAGAAAACATTAAATATTATTTATATGAGTAAAGATATTAGAGATTTGGAACCAAAGGTGTTATGGAAACATTTTCATTCATTAACACAGGTTCCCAGGCCTTCTAAACACGAAGATGCTATTCAAGATTTTATGATGAAATTTGGTCAAGGCCTTGGCTTGGAAACTATTAAGGATGAAACAGGTAATGTTATCATCAAGAAACCTGCTACTCCGGATATGGAAGATAGAAAGACTGTTGTCTTACAAGGTCACCTTGATATGGTTCCTCAGAAGAATTCTGATAAAGTTCATGATTTTGTGAAAGATCCTATTGAAGCTTATGTTGATGGTGAATGGGTGACTGCCAATGGTACTACTTTAGGTGCTGACAATGGTATGGGTGTTGCTGCAACCATGGCTGTATTAGAAGCTACTGACATGGCACATGGCCCAATCGAGGCCTTGTTTACCGCTGATGAAGAAACAGGGATGACTGGAGCTTTTGGCCTGAAGAAGGATGTGCTAGATGGCGATATATTAATCAATTTGGATTCAGAAGACGAAGGAGAATTATATATCGGTTGTGCCGGAGGTATTGATGCTACTGCTACTTTTGATTATAAAGAAGCCCATGTGGGTGATGATATGTTGGCATATAAATTAGTTATTAAAGGTTTGAAAGGTGGTCATTCCGGAGTGGATATTCCTTTGGGTAGAGGTAACTCAAATAAAATCATGTTCCGCTTTTTAAAGATTGCTGCTAAAAAATATGGCCTAAGAATAGCTGAAATTGTTGGTGGTAGTTTGAGAAATGCCATCCCAAGAGAAGCCTTTGTCACTGTGGTGGTTCCTGAAGGAAATGCCGGTGGTTTTGAGGATGATGTGGAACATTTTGAAGATATAGTGAGAACAGAGCTTGCTGCTGTTGAACCTGACATCTCTTTCACATGTAAAGAAACAAACAAGCCTGATACTGTTATTGATGAAAAGACACAAACCGCTCTTATTCACGCTATTAATGCCTGCCCTAATGGTGTCATCAGAATGAGTAATGACATGGAAGGATTGGTAGAAACCAGTACTAATTTGGCTATTATTAAGAGCGCTAATTTTAAAATTGAAGTACAATTATTGTTACGTAGCTCTGTGGAGAGTGCTAAGGATTATTTGGCGGAAAGAATGGAGAGCCTTTTCACTCTTGCCGGTGCAGACATCAGGTTTGATGGTGCTTATCCGGGATGGAAGCCTAATACCAACTCCGAGATTTTGGAAGTGATGAAGACAGTGTATAATGATAAGTTTGGTAAGATCCCTGAATTACGTGCTATTCATGCCGGTTTGGAATGTGGTTTATTAGGTGCAGTATATCCTAAATGGGATATGATTTCATTTGGCCCTACTATCAGAAACCCTCACTCTCCAGATGAGATGGTGAAGATAGATACCGTGGTTAAATTTTGGGACTTCTTGGTAGAAACACTAAAGAATATTCCAAAAAAATAGAAATTTAGACTGAAATATAAAGACCTATAAATGTTTTATTTGTAGGTCTTTTATTGTTTTATTAAGGGATGTAATTTTCCTTTGTTTTTTTTTATTCAATAGCTTTGGAAAAAGAAAATAAAAATATTTGCAATTAAAAAAAAAGACTGTATTTTTGCAGTCCCAAAAAAATAAAGAAAATGAGCAAGAGAACATATCAACCATCTGTACGCAAGAGAAAAAACAAGCATGGTTTTAAGGCTAGAATGGCCACTAAAAACGGTAGAAAAGTTTTAGCACGCAGAAGAGCAAAAGGAAGACATAAGTTAACTGTTTCTGACGAATTTACTGGCAGGAAGTAGATTAAAATACTTGCTATGACTTGCCAATAGGCTCGTCCATATCAAAAACCCGTTCGGAGAAATTCGGTCGGGTTTTCTAGTTTATCATCTATGTTTAGTGGATTATGAGCAGTTGATGATGTTAATTTAAGTTTTGCCCAATGGAGAAAGATACGTACGAAAATTCTTTCAATTACTTTGCAAAGAAAATACAAGGGAAGAAAAAGGAAAAAAATGACTTGATATTGGCAGCCCATGAATTGAAGACACCTGAAAATATGGGAGCCATCATTCGTCTGGCAGGGAATTTAAATGCTGCAAAGGTTTATTTCATCCATGAGAATTTTGTTGCCAAGGAGTCTAAATTGAAACGAGTAGCTCATTCGAGCTTGGGGAAAATAGATTACGAGATTTTGAATAAGGAAGAGTTTTGGGAAAGAGTTAAAGATATAGCCGTGGTATCTCTGGAAACAACTAAATTGAGTACCAATCTTTATCAAACTAACTTGCCAAAAAATTGCGTGATCCTATGTGGCAGCGAGCGCTTCGGTCTTCCAAATACGATGTTGGAAAAATGCGAGCAGAGCGTATTTATCCCTATGCCGGGTTCCACACGCTCTATGAATGTTTCTCACGCTTTAGCCATTGCAGCATTTGAATGGGCAAGACAACATATGCCAAAAATCATGGAAATGGAATAAATTGTTGTGGTATGGATTGATTCCAAAATGCTATTTCTTTAGGTCTTTTTTATTATACCTGCCGGCTTTTTTCAAAGCATCAACAATAATCCATGCTAGTTGTCCATTGGTACTACGAAACTCGTCCGCAGCCCATTTTTTACTGATGATATCATCCCTTCATTTATCCTCAGTGCAGATGCTTTCCTTTTTGCCATATTCATTCATCAGTTTTCGTAGATTTAATATTGCCCGAAAAGCGAGCATCTAATCTTTATAGGTTTTTGAGTTTATTAAATGGGGCTATTGATTCAAAGTGCCTGCATTCACAATAGGTGACGCATCTTGATGATTTGTATTTTGAACAATAACGCAGAAATCGGACATTATGGACAGACTCTAACTAAATGTGCCAAAGTTACAGTAGAAAGAGCCCAACGGTGAGTATATGATTTGTGGCGGTTTTTGGAACGCAAATCTTTCAATATGCCCGATGTTATTTATATCTAAAATATTCATATTTAGCACTTAACCCGCCATAAATTATATACATTGTTAGGCTTTTGTGCTTTCTAATCAATTATTTCAAGACAACCATAATTTTCACTCAAAAACAGTTTTATCAAATCACTTTTCTGGCGTAAAAGAATCTCTAAGTTTTTTGTTGTTGTATTTCCAGTCCTTATCCAAATTATTTTTGGAGGAAAACCCATAATTATATTTAAGTCGCAGAAATCAGAGTCAAAAGTTACTATAGCAAAATCATGTCTTTTTGCAAAATCAAATATTTCAGTATCGGATGAATTTTCAAGTCCTAATTCTCGAAC
>Ga0256913_10002031_pt1 | contig 10294 bp, 14 predicted proteins | sample Axial_MatmetaG_FD_185970 | JGI IMG/M metagenome (GOLD analysis project Ga0256913, IMG submission 185970) | Deep-sea worm associated microbial mat communities from Axial Seamount, Juan de Fuca Ridge, Pacific Ocean - Axial_Mat | ecosystem: Environmental > Aquatic > Marine > Oceanic > Microbial...
AAAATCTTCACGGTTCACGTTGTATGCCCCGATGCTGTAAATATTTTTCATCATCAGGTCCCACATCTCTTTAACTTCAGGTGTAAGGTTGGTGCCTTTTATGAGTTTCAGATACAGCGTCTGAGGCGAGTCGATACCGTCGGATGAAAATTCACCCACTTTGTAAACTTTTCCTTTGTAGGTATATTCATAGGCTACGGCCAGTACCTCGTCGGCGTTTAGTGATGTGTTGAGCGAGATATATCCTAGTGTCGGATTAAGAGTGTATTCTGACGGGGAAAGCATACGTGCATTCTCAACTTTTTCATAATCGGTTCCGGCAACAAAGTTCTGAGCCTGTAAAGGTGCAAAAATATAAGTCACCTGATTGATATCCCTTACCGCCGAGTATTGGTTGGTCATTTCATCGTAAAGGTTGTTTGCCTGGTTCGACGGTGCAGCGCCCTGAGGACCGCTCCACATATGGTCGTTGTAGATGAACTGATTGGGCTCGCCAAGGTCAAGGAATCCGAGGATGTTGCGTGCTTCGTCGTAATTGCCGGCTTTGTTGGTTACCCACACTTCGATCTTGTTTACGTTGATCTGTGATGAAGGGGTCGGCAGGGTTGACATCGCTTCGTTGTACATACTACGGAAAAAATTGTTCAGGAAGAAGTGCCGGTTTTTGTCGTATTCGTCAATGCCGAGTTCAAAATCCTGTGTCATGGCACCTCCTTCGATGTTCATAACCTTTGTTTCACCTTTCTGTTGTGAAAAGATACCTGTTACCGAGAGCTTTCCGAATTGCATATCAGTCTTTAACCCGAAAAGGCTCTGGCTACCTGTGATCAATGTACCGGGCAGGGGCAGTGTTACGTTACCTACCTCTATTTTTTTTATGATGTCATCATCATCTCCTTCAAACTCTAGTTTTACCTGGTTCTCAAAATCGAAAGTGGCTTCTGTGTCGTAGTTTACGCCCAGTTTCAGTTTATCACCGATCTTACCGGTGATGTTCATCTGTATCTTCTGCCTGAAATCGAAGGTTGTGGTTTTCCGTAGTCTTTCCTGCAATGTGGGGTTGTCAAGTTTTGTGCGCTGAATGCCGATTATCACCTCAGCCACACCCTGAAGACGGATGTCGATATTGTTACTTCCGAATATGCTTTGAAACCCTTGTCCTCCCACATTCCAGCTTGGGTTGAAAATGGTTGATTTACCTCCGCCCTGCTGAAAAAGTGCTACTTCATCATTTTTCTGGTTCCAGTACGAAATGAGGGATTTGCGTGTGTCTATATCAAGGAATTCCTGAAGCGACATAGTGTAAGGAAGCCGGACGTTCAAATCCCCGATTTTGCGGTAAACCGTGATGTTTCCGGTTTTATAGTCGTAATCGAAACTGTAATCCAGGTTATCAGGGTCTTTCAGGTCTATACCTTTTTTCCTGTCTTCATCAAGAATGGGGTTGCCGGTTTCATCTTCTATCTGATATTTGAGTTCGGTTTCAAGGGTGTCGGCCGACTGATAAAGAAGGGCAATGTCAGGGGATGTCAGGTTGTTTGAAACAGCAGTATTTGCTGTTACAAAAAACAGACAGCCGGAAACTATCGTAAGAAGTATATATTTTACTCTTTTTTTACTCAAGTCAAATTCTAAAAAAAGGAAAATCGGACAACCGGATTACAACATCTTAAGCGCTTGTTTTATAACGCTTTCTACTTTTTCGTCAGGATTGCCTGCAAGTATCTTATCGATAACCTTGCGGGCACTGCCTTTATTAAAGCCTAACATCACTAAAGCAGATAACGCTTCTTCTCTTATTGTATTGTCCATTTCTGCAAATATTTTTGTGTCTGCAGACGTTTTTCCGAGCTTGTCTTTCAGGTCGACTATTACGCGCTGGGCTGTCTTTGCTCCTATGCCCTTAATGGCCTTAAGAACAGCCACATTCCCGGTAAGGATGGCATTGGTTATCTCCTCGGGGACCATCGACGATAACATCATTCGGGCGGTGTTTGCCCCGATACCCGAAACTGAGATCAACTGGCGGAACAAATTACGTTCCACATCATCGATAAATCCATACAGGCTGAAAGCGTCTTCACGGATACTTTCATGAACAAGCAGTGTGACTTCGCTTTTGTTGTTCAGTTTGGTGTAGGTGTTAAGCGAAATGTTCAAAAAATACCCCGTTCCGTTAACATCGATCACTACATGTGCAGGACTTGAATCTGCAATTTTTCCCCGAAGATATTCATACATGATTTAAAGTGTTAAATGGTTCTATGGTTCTATGGTTAAGGGGTTAAATGGCTAAAGTGCTAATTGCTGCGAAAATCAATGATCTTAATGCAAAAGGACTTTCCGGTACTTTTACTTTTAAACTTTCTCCTTACACATGTTTCCAGCCCTGTGCCGAAAGCTTTACTTCCTGTCCGGCAGTGGTTATCATATAGGCCCCTTTGCTCTCTTCGGTGATGTGACCGATGGCATAAATGCTCATTTTGCTGTCTGCATTCACAAATTTCTCGTAATCCTCCTGCTTGATGGTAAAAAGCAATTCGTAATCTTCACCTCCGTTCAATGCCGCAACCAAAGGATTTATGCCCATCTCTTCTGCCAGCATTGATGTTGTGGCATCTATGGGTACCTTTTCTTCATAGAGTCTGCACCCTACTCCCGATTGTTTGCAGATGTGCAGTAATTCAGATGATATTCCGTCAGATACATCGATCATCGAAGTGGGTTTTACACCGATCTTTCTCAATAGTTCGACGACCTCTTTACGCGCTTCAGGTTTTAAGAAACGTTCAAGCAGGTAATCGTGGCTTGCAAGGTCAGGCTGGACTTCCGGGTTGCTTTGGAATATCTTCTTTTCCCGCTCAAGCAGTTGAAGCCCCATGTAAGCTGCCCCGAAATCACCTGATGCACATATAAGGTCATTTACTCCGGCACCGCTACGGTAGGTCAGGTCCTTTTTTGTTCCTTCGCCCAAAGCGGTAATGCTTATGGTAAATCCGGTTAACGATGATGATGTGTCTCCGCCAATCAGATCAACCCCGTATCTGTCACAGGCAAGGTAAACACCCGAATAGAATTCATCCACAGCCTCCACGCTCATTTTCGAACTTAATCCTACCGATACGGTAATCTGCTTCGGGTCGGCATTCATAGCGTAAATGTCTGACAAATTCACCACTACAGCTTTGTATCCTAAATGTTTCAGAGGAGTGTATGTTAGATCGAAGTGTATTCCTTCAAGAAGCAGGTCGGTGCTGACTACAACCTGTTTTTTTCTGTAATCGAGCACGGCAGCATCATCGCCTACTCCTTTAGCAGTAGAGTCGTTTTTGATCTTTATGTTTTTTGTGAGATGATCTATCAATCCGAATTCTCCAAGCTCGGCAATTTCAGTCTGTTTTTTCTTTGACATTTGTTATCCGGTTTATTTACACACAAAAGTAACCAAAAGCTTTGTGTTAACAAACTGTAAAAAATAATTACAAGTATTATAAAATCAATAAAAATAAGATATTCACACAGGTCTGATAAAGAAAGGCAGTGATGTTATTTATCTTATCTCAAAAGGAGAATATTCCGTTCCTGCGGAACTACCTTACTTTAGTATGGTCAAAACAAGGAACTGGCATCCCATGATAGAATATAACCGTTCTGTTAATCCTGGAGGGACGACATAGCCTGACAAGGGGCAAAAGCCCCATGAAAAAAGCATCCAAATAATAATAAGTTCCGTAGGAGGGGCATAAAACAGCCCCGGTATTCATGATTTAGTCGTTAAACGTAATTTCCCGGGAAGAGTAAATTGAAAATATGCCCGAATAAACAAATTTGTTATCTTTGAACTTTTGATAAAACCGGACGATAAATGTTTTTTCGCGATATAAAAGGTCACACACAGATTAAGAGATCATTGGCAAATATGCCTGCTGAGAACAGGATCAGTCATGCGTATATGTTTGCAGGTCCCGAGGGCTCAGGCAAATTGCCGCTTGCTATGGCTTTTGCCCGGTATCTGAATTGTGAGTCACCCGTTGACGGTGATTCGTGCGGTGAATGTCATTCGTGTAAAAAATACTCAAAACTTGTACATCCCGACCTGCATTTTGTTTTTCCTGTTGTTGATATCAAAAAAGACCGGATTCCTGTAAGCGATTCATATATTAACGAGTGGCGGGAGTTCGTCCTGATGAAAAAGTATTTCAACCTTAATCAGTGGTTCAATTATCTTGGAGCAGAAAGGAAACAGGGGATGATCTATACTAAGGAGAGCAATGAAATAATCAAGAAGCTCAGCCTTAAAACATTTGAAGGAAAGTATAAGGTGATGATAATCTGGTTGCCGGAAAAGATGCACCTCTCGGCTTCGAACAAGCTTCTGAAATTAATTGAAGAGCCTCCTGCAGGCACGGTGTTCCTTTTGGTTTCTGATAAGCCTGATGAGGTTATCTCTACAATTGTTTCTCGTACACAGCAGATAAGGATACCGCCTTTTACTGATGAGGATATTACTGCCGAGCTTATGGAAGACGGTCTTGAGAAAGAGGACGCACAGAGCTTTGCAAGGCTGGCAAAAGGTAATATTGTGACAGCCCGCGATATCGTTGAAGGAAGTGAGGACCTTGACTTCTTTTTCGATAATTTTGTTTTCCTGATGCGGAATGCTTATTCAAGAAAATTGCAGGACCTGATAGAATGGGGCGATGAAATGAGCAGGCTTACAAGAGAAAAACAGAAGAACTTTTTTGATTACTGCCTGCGGGTGGTACGGGAAAATTATATTTCAAATATTAAAGAGCCCGGATTGGTGTATATGACACAACGGGAAAGCGATTTTTCAGCTAAATTTGCACCGTTCATTAACGATAATAATGTGCATCAAATGGCAGAGGAGTTTAGCCTTGCCCATTCGCATGTTGTGCAAAACGGTAATTCGAGAATTATTTTTATGGATTTAATTCTCAAAATTATTATATTGATCAAAAACAGATAAATAAATGAATTACCTGCCCGTGACGGGAGGAATGAATTGTTTGAGTTATGAAAGAGTAATTCTGTTTATCTGCAAATTGGAAACTAACTATGGAAGAAGATATATTAAAGAAGAGTGAAAAGGTCGGAGGATGTGCCGGAAGATGCGGAAAGCTGGATGTGTACGACTGGCTGGCAGATCTGCCAAGGTCATTCAATACTACCGACCTGGTGGAGGTTCAGTTCAAGAACACACGTAAAGGATTTTACAGAAACAGTAACGAACTGCGTTTGGCAAAAGGTGATATTGTTGCGGTTGAAGCATCGCCGGGGCATGACATCGGTACTGTTACCCTTACAGGCGAACTTGTCCTGCTGCAGATGAAAAAGTACAATGTTTCTCCTGAGACGTATGAGTTTAAGCGGGTATACAGGAAGGCAAAATCGGTGGATATTGATAAATGGAATGAGGCTCGTGCCCGTGAGCATGAAACGATGCTGGAGTCCCGGAACATTGCGATGGACCTGGACCTGAACATGAAGATAGGGGATGTTGAATATCAGGGCGACGGTACAAAAGCAATATTTTACTACATTGCCGATGAACGAGTTGATTTCAGGAGACTGATAAAGGTTCTGGCCGAAAGGTTCAGGGTGCGTATCGAAATGCGTCAGATAGGTGCACGTCAGGAGGCAGGTCGCATCGGCGGTATCGGTCCTTGTGGACGTGAGCTTTGCTGTTCATCTTGGATGTCGAACTTCGTTTCGGTAACAACACAATCGGCAAGATACCAGGAGATATCGCTCAATCCGCAAAAGCTGGCAGGACAGTGCGGAAAACTGAAATGCTGTCTTAACTACGAGCTTGATGCATACCTGGATGCGCAGAGTGATTTCCCGGATACATCGATACCGCTGGAAACTACCGACAACAGATTTTTTCATTTTAAAACGGATATCTTCAAGCGTACGATGTGGTACTCCACTGAGAAAGACATTCCGGTTAATCTTGTTCAGCTGTCTGTTGACAGGGTTAAAGAGGTTATTGAGATCAATAAAACGAACAAAAGAGTTAGCGAACTCGAGGATTCAATTCTGTCTGTTGACAAGAAAGAGCCTGACTACCATAATGTGATCGAGCAGGAGAGCCTTACCCGCTTCGATGACAAGAAAGGTGGCAGGAACAGGAGGTTCAAACCACGTAAGAACAAAAGACGTTCCCATAATCAGAATCGCAATGCACAAGACAATAAGGATTAAACCGGGTAACCTGTTATGGACTCTTCTGCTGCTTGTATTTGCAAGCTGCGGCCCTGATGTCATCTATGAAAATTATGTTACCATACCTGAAGGAGGGTGGAGCAAGGATTCAATGGCATCATTCAATGTGAACATCGATGATGTGAATACTTACTACGACATATTCATTAATGTTCGAAATAAATCGGACTATCCCAACAGTAATATCTGGCTTTTTATAGATGTTACATCGCCTGAGGGTAAAACCATTCGTGATACCATTAACTGTTATCTGGCGGATGAACACGGTAAATGGATAGGTAGCGGATGGGGTGATCTGTTCCTTGTTCACTACCCGTACCGAAGGAATGTGAAATTTGCCGAACCGGGAGATTATAAGTTCAATATCATTCAGGGTATGCGTTACGATGAACTGGAAGGGATACACAATATCGGCATAACGATTGCAAAAAGCCCGAAAGTGCAATCTGCTTATGAAAAATAAACGACGGGTTTATCTGTAAATTTATTACAAACCGGCCAATTTTAATAACTCGTCTAACTCTTTATCTGAAACCGAACTTTTTTCTGATTTATCGTAAACAGTAAGAAGAAAAACATTTTTATCAACAATTTTCACGCAGGTAATAATTCTTGCTCCCCCTGACTTTCCTCTTCCTTTAGATGTAATTCCCATTCTGACTTTATAACAATCTTTCCCTAACGGCTCCCCCTGAACCGGATTGGTCTCAAGAGATGTAACCAAATTATCGAGATCAGTTTTAAGTGAACGGTATTTCTTTGCTATACGCTTAATCCGTTTCTTAAATCCATCAGTAACAATGACATTAAAGTTCATTCAAAAAATCTCTTGCTGATTGTAAGTCAATTTTACCTTCCTGATATTGCTTTACCTGCTTCAAAGAATGTTGTATGTCATCTACAAATTCTTTCTGATCTTTTGAGAGCCTCCTGACTTTTTTAAAACCAAGATTTTTTATCAATTCCAAAAAGAAATCCAATTTATTATCTGGTATGTCAATAACGATTCTTTGCATTATTTCTGTAATTAAACTTTTACTTCACGAAGAAAACAAAAAACAACTATTTTAATTAATTGAAACAAACAAAATTAACAGATAAAAAATTACTAAACAAGCAATGGAGGATATTCAACCGGAATTATGATATTTGATTTAAAAAATAAAGATCCGTTTTTACTTAGCATGATCTAATTATTTTAAATTGTTACATTTGTTTTTAATTAAAATACCAAAGAATCAACTTCTTTAAATGGGAAAGAACAAGCTGAGAAAATTTGCCGAAATGGCAGAGTATGACCATGTATTTCAGGCAACATATTCCGATCTGAAAGAGAAAGAGTTTCCTTTGAAAGGAAAATGGAACAGCGACTTCTTCAAAAATGACAATCCCGTTGTTCTTGAGCTTGGATGCGGGAAAGGAGAATATACCGTCGGTCTGGCACGCCTTTTCCCCGGTAAAAATTTTATTGGTGTCGACATCAAGGGAGCTCGCATGTACCGCGGTGCGACCGATGCATTGAACGAAGGGCTTTCGAATACTGCGTTTATCCGCACTCACATTGAGCTGATAACTTCATTCTTCGATAAAGATGAGGTTGATGAAATATGGCTTACTTTTCCTGACCCGCAGATGAAAAAGACCCGCAAGCGCCTTACATCAACCCGATTCCTGGAGTTTTACAGGAATATACTTGCCGATAACGGACTGATACATCTGAAGACCGACTCCAATTTCATGTACACATATACCCGTGAGTTGCTTAAGGAGAACAATATCACTCCGGAGGTAAATGAGCAAGACCTATACGCATCCGGTTTTTCAGGAGACATCTTGTCGATAAAAACTTATTATGAAAGCAAATGGCTTGAACACGGAATACCTATTAAGTACCTGCGTTTTCGTCTGCCGGCAGACCTTGAATTGAAAGAGCCGGAAGTGGAGATTGAATATGATGCATACCGGAGTGCGGGCCGCGGAGTAAAAAGAAGAGTGGTGAAGAAGAAAAAGGTTTGATACTGAGGGATCGAGCATTTGAAGAATTGGGGAAAGTATCAATGTTTAACTGTATTGCCGGTATATTCGTCTAATGTAAAATGACCAACAACGAATTTCGAATGCTGAAGGGATAAGAATTGTAAAACTAAAAAACATAAAGCCATGAAAAAACTACTCATTACACTTTTCGTCCTTGCAGGAACAGTGCAGGGATTTGCCCAGACCAAGAACTTTATCGATCAGCCTTACATCGAAACTACTTCAAAGGTCGATACTTCAGTAACTCCCGATAAGATATGGCTTTCGATAACTATCACGGAAAAAGATACCAAAGGAAAAGTTTCCGTTGAAGAGCAGGAGAATAAAATGGCAAAGGTACTGAGGTCACTCGGCATTGATTTGAAAAAACAACTAAAACTGACCGATCTCTCGAGCAATTTCAAGAAATATTTTCTGAAGTCGCAGGATGTATTGAAGAGCAAATCTTTTTCACTTGTTGTGTACGATGCACTGACAGCAGGTAAGGTAATTCAGGGACTTGAAAAGAAAGATATCGCCAATGTTGAACTTGAAAGGACTGAATACTCTGCTCTTAAACAGTTGAAATTAGAACTTAAATCAAAGGCTGTTCTTCAGGCAAGAAAAAATGCTGAAGCAATGGTTATGCCCCTTGATCAGAAAGTCGGACCTGCCATCTTCATATCCGACGGCAGTACTTACAGCATTAACTATGCAAAAGGCCGATCGCGCATGGAGGTTGCCTATGCTGCCGCCCCTAAGGCCGACTATGAACCTGTAGCTGTTGATTTTGAGAAGATAAAAGTGGTAAGTCAGGTTTCGGTGAAATTCAAACTGGAGTAACATTGAAAGATAAAAGGAAAGACAACTTTTTTGAGAGGGTATACGAAGTTGCCCGCCGGGTACCTTATGGCAGGGTAACATCATACGGTGCTATTGCCCGTGCAATCGGTGCTAACGGTGCTGCCCGCATGGTAGGCTGGGCCATGAACAGATCTTACGAGCAGGATGAGTACGTGCCGGCTCACCGTGTGGTCAACCGAAAAGGCCTCCTTACAGGTAAAATGCACTTCCCCGGCGAAAGAACAATGCAGGAACTTCTGGAAAACGAAGGAATAACCGTTGTCAACAATCAGGTACAGGACTTTGAGAAAGTTTTCTGGGAACCGGATTGACAATATATTTTTTATATAAACTCTTTCAATATTACAACTACTTACGGCATGCACTATGAGCCATTGTAGTCAGTGCTATCGTTTATAAATCAAATTCATTTCTGATAATTCTCTTCCAATTTGTTGAATACCTGTCAATATTTTTTCAGTCTGGTGTTCTGACGGTTTTTTTCTCCCTTGAATATATTGAGATAATAAAGTTGGATTCATTCCAATTTTTTCTGCAAGAAATTTTGAATTCAAAACTTTATAATACTGAAAAAACTGTTTAAAATCTATTTCAAATTTTATGTTTTCATGACTTATTTTCATGTTCTCTTCTTCAAAATATAATTGTGCTGCTTCGTAAGCATTATTTATTAATTCGGGAACTGTTTTTCCGGTTGTGAAAATCGGGAAATCTTCTGCATATGCAGAAAATCCGGTATCTGTTTTTTCAACAATCATTTTTATTTTTTTTCTTATAGTTTTCATGATTCTTTTCTCCTAATTTTTTATTCCTGCGTCTTTTAATATTTTCTTTTCAAGTCCTTTGCCTAATTCCTGGCTTCCATGATTTGGAAAAATAATTGTTCCGGATTTTGTTTCATGTTTTAATTTTACGTGAGACCCTTTCTGTGAAACAGGATACCAACCATCTTTCTTTAGGATTCGAAGTAGTTCAGAGCATTTCATTTATTATTTTTCAGTCATTAATCTATTTTGCAAAAGTAAATAATAATTTACCAAAAGTCAATTAATATTTACTTTTTATTTTTTGATTCTTCTTTTGCTTGGCATTGGCAGCCAACTACCTTATATCCACTAATATTTTTAGTACATATTCCGCATATGTGCTAAATTTAATATTTTGA
>Ga0256913_10002032_pt1 | contig 10293 bp, 5 predicted proteins | sample Axial_MatmetaG_FD_185970 | JGI IMG/M metagenome (GOLD analysis project Ga0256913, IMG submission 185970) | Deep-sea worm associated microbial mat communities from Axial Seamount, Juan de Fuca Ridge, Pacific Ocean - Axial_Mat | ecosystem: Environmental > Aquatic > Marine > Oceanic > Microbial...
ATTGGACACATACTTTCCATAATGCATCTCGAAAAGCTCAGGATATTTGTTCATGGCGGCTTTCAACGAGCCAACGATAGTTCCATTATCATAAGTTTTAAGCGATTCTTCACCATCAACCCACCAACCATTAACTTGTGTATAAAGATCAGTATCAAATTTATTTATCTCACAACTGAAAAATTCGCGAACATCGCTATTATCAAGCTTTTTACTCAAATCCAGATGATAATCTTTTGCCAAGGCTTTAGTTAAATCCGTCTTGCGCCAAGCCTCTAAATTACGTGATGGGAAACCCTGTTCAGCAAAAATCTTTATTGCTTTTTGCCGACGCATCTTCACATAATCGCTATCGCCAGAGGCAAAAACTTCATAATGTTGCTCAAATTGCTTGAGCAGTTCATCCTTCAGTTCTATGGCTATTTCTTTTGTCTTCATTAGTTCAATTCCTCACCAAGTTCTTCCTTAATCCAATCATAACCCTTTTCCTCAAGTAATAGGGCCAATTCTTTATCTCCTGTTTTCACAATACGACCATTGTACATAATATGCACGAAATCAGGAACAATATAATCTAACAATCGTTGATAGTGAGTAATTACCACAGTGGCATTCTCTGAAGTTTTCAATTTGTTAACCCCATTGGCCACAATTCGTAGCGCATCAATATCCAAACCGGAATCCGTTTCGTCTAAAAACGATAATTTCGGTTCCAACATGGCCATTTGGAATATCTCGTTTTTCTTTTTCTCTCCTCCTGAAAAACCTTCATTTACCGAACGTCCCGAAAGTTTCGATTGTAATTCAACTAATTTCTGCTTTTCCTTCATATATTTAAGAAACTCCCCAGCCGTCATGGGTTTTTCACCACGATACTCGCGTATTTCATCCAAGGCAGTACGCATAAAATTAGTCATACTCACTCCCGGAATTTCCACCGGATATTGAAAACCTAGAAATATTCCTTCACGTGCTCGATCCTCCACCGGAAGTTCCAATAAGTTTTTTCCATTGTAAATAACTTCACCTTGAGTAACCTCAAATATATCGCGCCCGGCAATTACCGCTGCTAAAGTGCTTTTTCCTGTACCATTGGGACCCATTATGGCATGAACCTCTCCAGCTTTCACCTCCATATTTAAGCCTTTTATAATCTCTTTTCCGTTGATGCTAACGTGTAAATTCTTTATTTGTAACATTTTATTGTTGTTGTTTTATTCTATTTTGTATTCTTTGAAATACAATTCGCGAATTGTATTTACTGAATTACGATTATTTTCAATTCTTACACTAACTTTCTTCCTCACCTAGTAGCAGAGTCCAAGGAAACCTCTATTTCAATAGCAGAGCCTGTCGAAGCTATCCCACACTACCTTCCAAGCTAATGGATAATAACTTCTGCGCCTCGGCAGCAAATTCCATGGGCAACTGATTCAGCACCTCTTTGGCATAGCCATTTACAATCAATCCAATTGCTTTCTCGGTAGTAATACCTCGCTGCTGACAATAGAACAATTGCTCATCCGAAATTTTGGAAGTAGTTGCCTCATGCTCCACTATCGACGATGGATTATTGGTTTCGATATAGGGAAAAGTATGTGCCCCACAGCGGTCTCCCAAAAGCAACGAATCGCATTGAGAGAAATTCCTTGAATTTTCTGCTGCTGGATTAATCTTAACCAATCCACGATAGCTATTATGACTTTTTCCTGCAGAAATACCTTTTGAAATAATAGTACTCTTGGTGTTTTTCCCTAAATGAATCATTTTAGAACCCGTATCAGCTTGCTGATAATTATTGGTTACAGCCACTGAGTAAAACTCTCCTACTGAATGATCTCCCTTCAAAACACAAGAGGGATATTTCCAAGTAATTGCGGAGCCTGTTTCCACCTGTGTCCACGAAATTTTAGACCGATCACCCTGGCACAAACCACGCTTGGTAACAAAATTAAAAATCCCGCCTTTGCCTTCTTTATTTCCCGGATACCAGTTTTGTACCGTAGAATATTTTACCTCGGCATCTTTATGGGTAATAATCTCCACAATAGCAGCATGCAACTGATTTTCATCCCGCTGAGGAGCTGTACATCCCTCGAGATAACTCACATAAGCACCCTCGTCTGCCACAATTAGTGTGCGCTCAAACTGACCAGTATTAGCTGCATTGATTCGAAAATAGGTAGAAAGCTCCACCGGACAACGTACACCCTTAGGGATATAACAAAAAGATCCATCGCTGAAAACAGCTGAGTTTAAAGCCGCGAAATAATTATCGCCAATGGGAACTACCGAACCCAAATATTTCTTTATCAATTCGGGATGATTTTGAACCGCTTCGCTAAACGACATAAAAATAATTCCATATTTAGCCAAAGTATCCGAAAAAGTAGTTTTCACCGATACACTATCGATTACTGCATCTACAGCCACTCCAGCCAATACCTTTTGCTCTTCCAGCGAAATTCCCAATTTGTTAAATGTATCCAATAACTCAGGATCAACCTCATCCAAACTTTTCAGCTCTTGCTTCTTTTTTGGAGCTGCATAAAATATAATTTCTTGAAAATCAATTTCTGGAATTTTAAGATGACCCCAATCGGGCACCTCCATAGTCAGCCATTTGCGATATGCTTTTAGGCGAAACTCCAGAAGGAATTCAGGCTCATTCTTCTTTTTTGAAATCATGCGCACCACATCCTCACTCAATCCTTTGGGGATGTAATCCATCTCTATATCAGAAGTAAAGCCATATTTATAGTCATTGGAAGTAACTTCTCCAATAATTTTATCTTCGTCTTTTGCCATTATCTACTTATTAAGATTAAATTAAAATAGCATCGCAAAAGTACAAAAAAAGGGGGGATAAAAAGCTTGGTTTTTTATGATGATAATTAGGAATGTTAACTTTGTTAAAGTTAAAAATCCAAATTCTAATTTCATATCCGGATAAGCATATTCTATTTGATTTTAATTATATAATACCCTTTCAATGGTTGGAAAGAATTCGTAGTAGCACACAAGGTGTTAATATAAGAATTATACTGTATCTTTACGGAAAATAAAATGGGGTTTGCTCACACAAATTTCCAATACCATTTGTTTTTAATATAAAACTATACAGATGAAGAATTTATTATTATTCTTACTATTAAACTTTTTAGCCTATAATCATATAGTTGCTCAAAACCAATCAAAAATTGATAGCTTATCTAAGGTGCTTGTAACAACAAAAATGGACACTGTAAGAATAAGAACCCTATTGAGTATTGGAAGGCAATACCAAAACGCTAAACCTGACACTGCATTATTCTATTACAAAAAAGCTCTTAGTCTATCCAAAAAAAGCAAGAAAGAAAGATGTGAAGCAAAAGCAAGTAACCGACTTGGTTACTTTTATTATAAACAATCTGATTATCAAAAAGCACTAGAATACTATCATAAGTCATTACACATTGAGGAAGAGCTTGGTAATAAGAAAAAAATTGCTACAATTTTGAATTCTATTGGAAATGTATATTATAGACAATCCAATTTAGAAAAAGCATTAGAATACTATTTCAAATCACTACACATTAAAGAAGAGTTGGGGAATAAAAATGGAATTGCCGCAAGTTCGTCTAATATTGGTAATGTATACTATATTCAATCTGATTTAAAAAAAGCATTAGAATACTATCTCAAATCACTACACATTAAAGAAGAGTTGGGGAATAAAAATGGAATTGCCGCAAGCTCAACTAATATTGGTAATGTATACTCTGTTCAATCTGATTACGTAAAAGCCCTAGAGTATTACACAAAAGCCCTATATATCAACACAAAGCAAGGAAATAAAAAAGGAGTTGTCGGCAACTTAACAACTATTGGTAATATATACTATGTTCAATCTGATTTAAAAAAAGCATTAGAATACTATTTCAAATCACTTCACATTGAAGAAGAGTTGGGGAATAAAAATGGAATTGCCGCAAGCTCGACTAATATTGGTAATGTATACTATGTTCAATCTGATTACGTAAAAGCCTTAGAGTATTACACAAAAGCCCTATATATCAACACAAAGCAAGGAAATAAAAAAGGAGTTGTCAGCAACTTAACAACTATTGGGAAAATATATTGGCATCAAGGTGATAACGACAAATCTTTGGAATTTATGCTAAAGGCATTACAATTAAATAAAGAACTTGGAGATAAATCAGGAATTGCAAGAATTCATTTAGATATAGCAGGTGTTTATTGGATACGGGCTGATTATGATAAAGCTTTAAAGAATATGTTCAAAGCTTTAGAAGTAAACAAAGAACTTGGGAATAAAGGGAGCATTGGGATGAATCTACTTAGTATTGGTGTTTTTTATAAAGAAAAGAATGACTACGAAAAATCCATGGAATACTATATGGAATCTCTAAAAATAGCTAGGGAAACAAAAAACAATTACCTAATTGGAATGTGTTTATCAAATATTGGTAATATTTACTTCTTACAAAACAACTATAATAAATCATTAGAATATCACCTTAAAGAAATAGAAATATCTAAAGGGCGTTTAGACAAAAAGGCTACTGCAATAGATCTTATTAGTATTGGAAGTGATTACCGAAAACTAAACAACAGTGACTTAGCCCTGAAATATTATTTAGAATCGTTGAAAATTAGTCAAGAGATAGGAATTAAGAATAACATTGCTTTAAATTATAATAATATAGGAAATATTTATCTCGATAAGGGTGACTACGATATAGCATTAAAAAATTACATTAAAGCCTTAAACATCTACAAGAAAACTAAATACAAATCACATCTTACATCTATCCTCACGGATATTGGGAATGTTTACTACATACAATCTAAAAATGATACAGCATTGGAGTATGCTAATAAATCATTAAACCTAGCTACTGAAATAAATTCTATAAATCGTGAAGTATCTGCATACGATCTTTTATCAAAAATATACTCAAGTCAACATCAAACTACCAAAGCAGCTGACTGTTATAATGAATTAATAAATATTAATAATAAGAATATTCTGATGAATTTTTCATTTATTCCAGAATATGCGAAACAACTCTATTTTACAGCTAAAGAGCCCTACTATTGGAGGTATAATTCTTTTGTTTTACAAAATAGAGACCGTTTCCCTACGATGATAGAAACCGTTTATAATAACACCCTTAAAAATAAAGGATTACTATTAAAATCGAACACCGCAATGCGTAATGCTATCAATACATCCAATGACACAACGCTTATTGAGTTATATGATAATTGGATAATGTTAAAACGCCAAATAGCTAAAAAATACAGCAAAGGAGAGGTTGCCACTAAACAAGAAAACAAAGCAGATAGTTTGGAATCGGTGTTAGTAAAAAAATCAAATGAATTTTCTGATTTTAATAAAGTTCAAAATATTTCGTGGAAAGATATTAAATCCAACTTAAAGACGAATGAAATTGCTATTGAATTTACTCAATTTCCAATATTCAATGATAATACTAATGTTATTAATAAAATTCAATACGTGGCTCTAATTGTAACTTCAAATAGTAGATATCCTGAAATGATACCTCTTTTTAAGGAAGATCAATTAGAAAAAATAATAGGCAAATTTGGTGGAAATAATTATTCTTACATAAATGATATTTATGGAAAAAAATCTGAAGTAAATATCGAACTATACAATCTTATTTGGGCTCCTATTGATAATTACCTTTATAATAATGACTCAACTTCGAAGCAATCTACTCATAAGTTGCGTATTTTTATTTCTCCAAGTGGCTTACTCCACAAAATATCTTTTTCAGCCATAGCAAAAGGGCAAGATATATATCTTTGTGATGCTTATAATCTTGAAATGAAATCTACAACTGGGAAAATCATCCTAAACAATACCCAAGCCACTTCAACCAACGGCATTACTACAGCTACATTATTTGGCGGTATAAACTATGATACTGATAGTACGTTATACCAAGGATGGTCCTACCTTGATGGAACCCAGTCTGAAACAGAGAAGATTAATAAAATATTAAAGAAGGGGAGAGTAAAGGTGAATTATTTCACCAATACCAATGCTACAGAGGAAGAATTTAAGTTAATAGCATATCATTCTGAGATTATCCATATTGCCACTCACGGATTTTTCTATCCTAATCCAAATGATATACAGCAAAAAATCGATACCATCGAAATTGTTAACCAAATTGTATTCCGTGGAGGCAGTCGGGGCTTTGGGGTAAATAGTTTTGTAAACAACAACAACCCATTAATGCGATCAGGCTTAGTGTTTGCAGGAGCAAATGATGTGTGGAATAAAAAGACTAAAAACGATACAATAGATGATGGGGTGCTTACTGCACAAGAAGTTGCAAATATTGATATGCGCAAAACTAAACTTGTAGTAATGTCGGCATGTGAAACTGGACTAGGTGATATTAAAGGAAGCGAAGGCGTTTATGGTTTACAGCGCGCTTTCAAAATGGCTGGTGTAAATTACATGATTATGAGCCTTTGGCAAGTGCCCGATAAAGAAACGGAAGAATTTATGACTACGTTTTATAAAAAACTAATCAAAACTAAGGATATCAAACAGTCTTTTGCCGAAACCCAAAAGGATATGCGCTTAAAGTATGACCCCTATTTTTGGGCCGCTTTTGTATTAATAGAGTAATCAAATCCTCTTGCGAGTAAACAAATAGATAGAGCTAAAGAATGCATATATGCTCACCCCTACTTGCGATTCGATGGTATCTTCCCAAAACATGGATAAGGTAATAATCACAAAAAGATAAAAATAGGGCGAATATGACCACATATTTAGTTTGGTTGCCGGATAAATCAGAGAAAAGATAAAAACAACTAAACCCACTATTCCCAAAGTAACAGCAAAACTAAGGTACTGATTGTGTGAACGTAAATGCGAATTAACAAAGCTTGATTTTTCGCGAACAAACTCTTCTTGAAAGGCATCGCGTACATCACCAGTACCCACACCAAAAACAGGGTGTTTTAGAAATAGCTTAATTGCTGTACGCCAAAGAACCAATCGCTGAACCATACTATGTCCATAAGCCGAATTCCCATCTTGATAAAGATTGTATTCCCATATCAACTTATAAATACGCTTTTTGAGGCTAAGTTTTTTAGCAAATTCAGCATTGGCAATTCCCTTTTCAATATTCGCAATATCGGCATCAGTCAATTGCTTCACACCTTCGGCATCTTTTCGCAAATGCATGGAATTCAAATAGCGAATCAGCGTCATACTTAAGTCCTGATTGCGTTGATCCTTTCCGTCAAAGGATAATTCACTACGACGATTCCACTCTTCTCTCAACTCATCACGACAAATATATAAACCGATATAGTTTCCATTTTCAACCTGATAAAGATCAGGAGTATGTTCATAGGTATTTCCTTGCGATGTGGTTTTCGTAATTGTAATTAAGTCATAGGCAGGAGCATTACGATAATTGTGCACAACCGAATTAAGCCAAAATGAAAAGAATACAACCATTCCAACCCCAATAAAAAACCCAATCCAAGGGGTCTTACGATTTTTATGGGCCAACAGAAAGCGCACTAGAAACAAACTTGCACCAACACCAAATATCACAATTCCGGTCATTAACTCAAGTACAAACATTACCCAAACTAAATAGAACGGAAGTAGTAATAATAGCCAACGACCACATCTACCAATTCCTTGGTAACGACTTTGACCATAAAACATCATAATACTCATAGCAATAAGCACTTCCAAACTTAAGCGGATATGGGATATAAAAGGGAATGCATCTCGAAAATCGGTTAAACTCTGCGTTTGAAATAAGAATAGACTGTAGGAGATTGAGGCTGTAGCCGTGGCTGCAAACAATAATAAAAAGTTACGCAACTCCCTTGTACTTAACGGAGGACTACTAACAAAAATCATTGGAAAAAGCAATATCGGAAGCTTGGTACGCAAATCAAATAATGCATAATCGAGATTACTACTATAAAGCAAGCCTACAATATGTAAAAAATAGATGGATGTTAAAGCTAATGCAGGTTTCGATTTTAAGAAGACTTTGAACTTTTCGACAATCCTTATATCAAACAACCAAGCTATTAGCATTCCTACTTCGCCTATACTAATCATTGCCCGCGAAAAAGGCAGGCCAATAATTAATAGACCAATACTAAAGAAGTAAATGTATTTGCGTATTTGTTCAATCATAAATCAAATGGATTCTGTGCATTTGTTTCTTTCAATAATAAAACCCCAAAACTGGCATTTTATTGCTTTTTATTTCCACTTAATACCGCTTTATATTCTTGCTGATTATTCAACAATTCAACTGCAGCTTGTACTTCTTTATCTGTTTTAAGCGAGCTGGAAACCTTTCCAGCTAAATAATAATAACGTGAAACCAATTCTACTCTTAACAAATCTTTTATTTCTTCCTTATGTAATTCAATCTCTTGAGCTTTTGAAGTTTCTAAAGTTTTTTGTAATGCTTCTATTTCCGATTTCAAGCGTTCGTAATAATCTTCCTTTTTTGCTTGTTTGTCAAGAGCCTCCATAAATCGATCGGTACCTGTTTTATACTTAAAATTTTGTTTCTTAACAAAAGTAACAAAGGCTTGGAATAGTTCATCACTTACTATAAAGTCTTCTGGATTCTTAATACTATCATGAGTATTAACATAAAGTGTAGCAAAATCAAAAATCAAGTATTGACTCGAAAGTGCAGAAGCGATAATAGCCCTTTTCGAATTTTCAAGAGTCACATCTGGAACTATTCCACCACCATCTTTTACTGGGCGTCCATTTTTAGTTTTAAAGATTGCTTGCAGTGAATCTGCTGTGCGAACAGCATGTCCTTTTTCGTCCTTATGTCCATAATCCAATGCCTGAATACAGCGTCCACTTGGGATATAGTATTTAGCAATCGTAATTTTTACTTGTGAATTATAGCTTAATTTATACACCTTTTGCACCAAGCCTTTACCAAAAGATTTCTGTCCCATAATAACGGCACGATCCAAATCTTGAAACGAACCAGCTACAATTTCCGAGGCCGAAGCAGAACGATTATTTACTAAAACAACTACCTTCAAATTGGGAAAAACCGCTGGCATACGTGTTTTATAATCCGCGTTCTCACTACTAATTTTTCCTTTTACACTAACTATCAATTCATTTTCCGGAACAAACAAATCTAAAATCCCAACGGCCTGACCTAAAAGACCTCCACCATTAAATCGCAAATCGAGCACTAACGATTTCAATTCTTTTGATTTATTCATGGCATTTATCGCTTCATAAACTTCTTTGGCAGCAGTTTCTGTAAATCCGCTGAGTTTTACATAAGCCGTACTATCATTTAATTTTCCGTAGTATGGCACATTTTTCACTTTAATTTGCTCACGAGTTATTTCAATAGTTTTCTGACTTTTATCTTTCGAAGCTCTATACAACACTGATAGTTTTGTTCCTGAAGGTCCTCGAAGCATATCCGACACCTCACTCATCTTTTTCCCTGTGGTCTCCACATTATCAATCTTCAAAATCAAATCCCCTGCTCGCAAACCAGCTTTATAAAAAGGAAAACCCGGAGTTGGCATACCTACATACAAACTATCATTCTTGATATGCACATAGGATCCAATTCCTCCATATTTTCCTGTTTGCATAAAACGCACATCTTCAATATCTGCCTCAGGATAGTAAATCGTATAAGGATCGAGCCCTTTCAGCATTGCATTAATAGCAGTTTTGGTCAATTGCCCAGGCTGAATATCATCCACATAGTGTTGGTTAAGCTGCTGAAGCAAGGAAGTGTATATATCAAGATTTTTACTTATTTCCCAATCTTGGCTACGTTGAGCTCTTAGATTAAAACTAAGTACTAATATTATACTGAGGGCAAAAAGGCGTAAGGAAATTATATTCATCATAAAAATTCAGTCAATTTATTGAATTTCCAAAAGTACTGTTTTTAGATAATTGAATTTTAAGAAAGCCCTTAGTACATGACAAAAAATTAAAAAATAATGCAATTTAGAATGATTTACATTTTATGTTTGGACTAAAGTCCACAGAATCTATCGATTTCATTAGGCGGGGCATTAATGCCCCGCCTAATGATTATATCTAAAGCTGGGCTTTAGCCCAAACATAATTTTTTGTCATGTACATAGAAGAAAGCCTTAATTTAGAAAGAAAATCGCGATTAAATAGGATTTAAAATGAAAAAATCCCGAAAATTTTCGGGATTTGAGCTTATATTTCTATAAGTTTGTCTT
>Ga0256913_10002033_pt1 | contig 10293 bp, 9 predicted proteins | sample Axial_MatmetaG_FD_185970 | JGI IMG/M metagenome (GOLD analysis project Ga0256913, IMG submission 185970) | Deep-sea worm associated microbial mat communities from Axial Seamount, Juan de Fuca Ridge, Pacific Ocean - Axial_Mat | ecosystem: Environmental > Aquatic > Marine > Oceanic > Microbial...
ACTTTTCCCATGGAATCGAGTTCGGTTTTCAAGCGATCCATTCCTCCAGGAATTTGAGGTAAACGTTCTTCCTTTTTCAATGGAAAGAAAACCCGATTGGCCAAGAATAATCCAATAAACATTATCGCAAGCTGAACAGGAAATGCAGCCATCATCCAGTCCGAAAAGAAAATTTCGCTTCCGATAGCTCCACCAATTAATGCAGCAGCAATAAGGTTTGCACCCGAACCCGTAACAAACATTCCTGCGCCCATATTAATATTCAGCAAATTCTGTAATACTAAGCTACGCCCAAAATTATTTTTATCCTGACCTCCTGTTGCACCATATACAGCTGCTACTACCATAAATATGGGAAGCAATATTGCTGCTTTAGCCGTTGTCGCTGATATAAAAGCTGACAACACGATATTGATAGCAATAAAACTAATAAATAGTGATGATGCATTTTTTCCAAATCTTACAATAAACCATAAAGCAAATCGCTTGGCAACTCCAGTAGCAACCAGCATACTTGCCAATATAAACGACATAATATTCAACCACATCACTTTATGACCTAATTGAGCATAAGCTTCTTTCTCAGGCAAAACGCCCGTAAGTACCAAAGCGATAATCAATATCAACGAGGTTTGATAATTAGGAATTGCCTCTGTCATCCACAAAACAAGTGCAGCTGCAAATACAGCCATCATACTTATATTCATTGCCGAAAACTTCTCCGCTCCTACTACATCAAATATTGCTCTTGCCGATTTCGACAAATCGTTAACATTTATATTATGTAAAAAAGAAAAATCACCTATGAATTGTATATAAATAAAGACCAATATTGCCAATGGAGCTCCTATCTTAACAAGAAACTTTTCGAATTTAGACTTCTCCCTTTTCGGAAGTTTCTCCATTCGATATTGCTTCATATCGAGTACATCAAAGTCTGGTGTTGTAGCCATATATAATTATAAATAAGAAAGATTAAAACAATGCCCCAAAAGAGTTTCGAGGCATTGAAAAAAAATAAAAAAAATAAAAATCACTAATAAAAACCCTTTTTCTTAAAAAAGGGAAATCCTTTAGTTTGCAAGTGGTTTGTTAATCCAACCAATTACACGCTTTATAGCTTGAAGGTAGTTGATATTTTCTACATCTTCTACTTTCAAATCTTTCATTGTCTTTTTAATATCGTCAAGCTCAGTTGATTCCGAATTAATGCTTACAACATGAGCTCCATTGATTAATACATCAGCAAACTCACAAATGGTATCATTAACCATATATCCGTAACGCTCTTTGCGAACACGTACAGCTTGTAAATCAGGATTCTCATCAATCATTGCAAGGAACTCTTCTAAAGTGTATTCTGCTTTGTCGAAATTAGGAATCTCTACCATAAATGCAGGATAAACATCATTCTTCAATACCTCAGCACTAATTGGAAACTCCCCTTTCATCAAAGGATTCCACTGCTCCAAACCATCAACAGAAGTTACAAATGTTTTAATATCCATTTTTCCATCACGGATTTTGGTATTATTTACATCGTTAGTTTTTGAAAGAATATAAATCTCTTCTGACTCACGCTCCCATACTTTCTCTGGTACAGGTACCGAGTAGCGTGACATTAAATATGCTGCCACTTCAAAATCTTGTCCAAATGAACGAAACTCAAAGCGTGGCTTTGAGATTGCACCAATTTCTAATTCTTCTTTTGCCATAATTATTTCTCTAAAAAAATTTATTTATATCATAATCTATTTTCAACCCAAGTACTCTTTTCAGAGCTTTTGGATAGTTCACATTCTCAACTTCAATTCCAATATTCAGTTTCGCCATAGCATTATAAACCAAATCAGGATTTTCTGACTCGATGGCTAAAGTATGAAGCAAGGCTCCATTCACCTGTACCTCAGCATACTCACATATGCAATCTGCAAAATCATACGCATAGCGTACTTTTTCGGTAAGAGCCACTTTAATATCTGGATCCACTAAAATTAATTCTTGCATAAACTCTTTCAAAGTATATACATCACGATCCAATGCAGGACATTCCACTCCTAGAGCTGGAAATATTTCATTCTTAATTTTTTCTTTAGCCAATGGGAAAACACCAACTTCTGTTGGGTTCCACTGCTCTAAGCCATTCTCCTGACGAACTAAGGTTTTTATATCAAGCGCTTTGTTTCTAATCTTGATATTATAATCGGAGTTGCCCACAGCCATAAGATAAATCTCCGCAATATTACGCACTCTGCCCGCTGTTCCTTGCAACTTTAAGGCTTCAATAAATACATTAACGCTATCGAGTCCAAATACTCGAAACTCGTATCTTGGGGTAGTATGTGTCATAATAATGTGATTTTATAAATATATAATCTCCGTTCCGAATCACTTACAATATAAATTCGTTTGTTGGGTAAGTCCACAACAATACCCTCAGCTTTTCCATAATCTAAATCGAAACTTTGCTTCACTACTGCATTTTCATCACAATAAAATAGTTTCTGCGATTGGTCACTTACAATCCACAAACTTTGTTCAGCATTATCGAAAAATATTCCCGAATAATCTTGAGCAAATTGCAGTTGCTTTTGACTAATTATTCCACTATTCACTTGCCATTTTATGAGTAATCCTGGCTCCCCTTCATTCAAAATATAAAAAATCTGTTTCTTCGAATCATAAGTTAATCCCTCTAATCCTTTCTTTTTGCTGCCGCGATTAATCTCTATTTTATAAGAATTAAGCTCAACACCATTTGCATCTAACTCCTTCAACTTCGATTCTGCCTCTTCGGCAATCCAAATTGAAGAATTCAACTCATCAATAGTAACTCCCTCAGTATCGTCACCTACATATGGAAATTGCGAGAGTTGCTTTCCCTTTTTATCAATAATATAAGCTTGATTTGTACGATCATCAACCACAATAAAATCCTTATGATTTAATGCCCACGACAAGCCCGAAGGCTCAGCAATATCAAGCAAAAATGATTCAATAAACTCCATTTTATACTTATCACCAACAGGATCTTTATCCTTACCATCATCAGGCAAAGCTTGATCCTTATTACATGCCATAAATAGCAATAAAAAAGTAAATAATATAAATTTGATAATCGAGTTCATTGTTTTTTTATTAAGTACTCCAAGAGTTTATAGCCCTCCAAGAGTTTATAATTTATAGCACTCCAAGAGTTTAAAACTCTTGGAGTGCTATAAAAAAATCTAATTAGTTCTTTTTTCCAGGAGTTGGAACATCAATTACTTCCCAAGTAGTTGCACCATCAGTCTTGCGACCTAATGACTTACCATCAGGTAATTTTCCAAAAGGACCATTAGCAGTAAAATCTTCAGACTCGTCAACTAATTTTCCAGAAGCATCCCAAATAGCAACTGCTTTATCTTTCTTAGCACTTAAGCTAGAAGAACAAAAGATCGTATCATTGATGATACCTTCCATATCGTTACCAGCAGCATCAGCAGCTCCCCAAATAATTACTAAATAACCTTTAGCTTTGATTGTAGTTGCAGCAGCATTATCGGTAGGGATTTCATATTTATCAGCATCATCAGTATTTTCACCATCATCACCAATAAAATATCCACCAATATTGATGTCTTTTTCACCTGGATTATAAAATTCAGACCAGTCAGCTTCATCACCTTGAGCATCAACATACACAAGACCAAGAGTATCTTTTGTCATCAACTCATTAACTACTACAGCACCATCTTTTACCTCTGGCTCTGGTACAGGATCAGTAGCTTCATCTTTATTACAAGATACGGTAGCCATCATTGCTACAACTGCTAAACTTCCTAAAATAAATTTAATCTTTTTCATAATTTGAATTGTTTAATTGTTAAATGTTTACACCTGATATAACAGGCTATTTTTATAAATAATTATTAAAAGTCTATTTCGAGACGACATTGAATAAAGCCAAATCGCTCTCCAGGAGTTCCTTTAGTTTCATCAACTTTATCCCATTTCTTTGTAGGATTTCCATTCTTATCAAGCCCAATGAAAAGCTTGTCTTTTCCGTTAGCATAACGATCATGATCTGCATAAGAATAGTTCAACATAAATTTCACATTTGAATTTACATGATAATTCAGTCCAACGGTATAAGCATTAGCACCTCCACCATATATTTTAGCGTCAAAATCGTTCAAGTTTAAATAGTCATAACGTACAGCTAACTCAATATCACCCCAGTCACGACCTCTTTTAACGCGCGTAAATTCACCCTCACCAGAGTTGTATTGGTAACGACCACCAAAAATTAACCAACCTACTTGTGCATACATACCATCTGCAGTTGTAGCGCTAATTCCCTTTACACCATTCAAATCGGTTCCTGCCAAACTTGAGGTTAAGTACTCCGACTGAAACATAAAGTTTTTCCATGCGCCTACTAATTCAAGACCCATTAAAGAACGAGACTCTACATTAATAATATCATCAGTATCTAAATATTTTTTACGGTTGATATTTGACATGGTACGAGTACTATGACGCCATGAATTAGGATTTTCCCATGATGTTTTAGGTGTACGATACGAGTACGAACCACCCACGTGGAAAATCATATCTTTTTTATCGATAGGCAAACGTAAAACCACACGAGTTGTCCAGCTATAACCTTCGTCCATACCTAATTTCTTATTATGAGTCTGCGAAAATCCGGCTTCTTCCATTCCACCTAAATCGGCAAAGTGAACACCCGTATAAACTAACCAATACTTATCGTACTTTCGAGCTTGAATACCAAGATGACGCGAAGGAGAAAATTTAGAAGCCAACGAACGCTCAATAAATGATACATAACGTGAAGTGGTTACAGTTTCCATAGAAAAAGCCTCTTTGAAATTACCCGCACGAAAACTTAAATTCTTTTTCCAACCTTCTTTTTCAGTAAAACGATATCCAATAATCATATCCTTCATTTCCACATGTGATCCTGCAAAATCTAAATCAATTTCACCATACCAATTATTATGTAAAATAGCTTTAATAGCAAAACGGGCACGACGAACAGTTACACCATTTCCAATTGGATTGTATGTATCATCATCAAAAAAGTACGCACCATCAATATAAACACGGTTATCTAACCATAATTTATAACCAGCACTCTTATTCTCAAAAGTAAGAATTCCCTCACGGTCTTCAGGATTTAATGGATGACGATCCACAACGATACCGTACTGATTTGTCACCTGTGATGTGTCATGCTGTGCAAAAATAGCCGTCGAAAACGCCACAAATAACATTAAAAAAGTAATTTTTTTCATAGTATATTATTTTATTCTTTTTAAGAATTGTTTCTATTAAATTTCGAAAACAAAAGTCCTTAAAAAATGTTAATACAGGGTTTTTATTTCCTCTACAATAACTCTACACTTTTTTTGAGTTACGAGTTGAGAGTTGGGAGTTGGGGAATTAATTCTTGATTTTTAATTTTAAATCCCTCTAATAAACTCACTAAGATTCACCTTTGCGCTCAATTGCATTTTTTTACGAAGTCGATAGCGGTTCATCTCCACGCTTTTGCTTGAGATATTTAGAATAGAAGCTATTTCTTTAGACGATAAATTTAGACGAATCAAGGCGGTCAACCGAACTTCATTTGGGGTAAGTTTTGGGTATTTTTCTTTCAGCGCACTATAAAACTTTTCGTTATTCTGATTTACATACAACTGAAACGTATCACGATCCTTATCCAACTGCAGGGTTTCGCGAATCATATTCTGAAGTTCAAACAATTCGGCATAACATTCAGCAAATTTAGGATTTGCCCTGAACACATCAATCTTTTTACTTAAAGCACGCAGCGACTCATTCTTCTGAATAATATTCAGAGCCATATTTACCGCCTCGGAGTTTGCATTTGCCAATGTATCAACTCCTGAAACTTCTATATCTTGATGCTTGTTTGCTTCCATAGATTTTTGCAAAAATACAGCAAATTTCTTTTATTAATTGCTACTTAAACAATGACTTAATATATAGCATGGAAAGCATAAAAAAAAAGCAGCTCTTTTACAAACCGCTTTTTCATAGAAAAACAAACTCTAAACTATGTAAGTTTCAAGCTGTTAAAAGGGAACAACCCCTGATCTTTTTATCTCATAAAATAATTGTCCATTCATCGTAATTGAACCATCGTAATCCTTTGCTTGTTGATAATACTTTCCGTTAATCATCAATCCTAAACTAAAACTCATAGAATTGCTAATATCCTCTTGAGATTTCACATATAGAAATAAAGGGGTCCCAGGTTCAGCTAAAAAACTTAATTTCCATTTATCGCTAATACCCTTTGGTGTAACAGTAGTGGTAATTGTTGCTCCATTTACATCAAGATACGATACAGAATAAGGCGCGCCAAAACCCACAATCATATAATCAACTTTAACAAGATCGCGCTCCTTTTGGCAAGAAGCAAAAACAATAACGGCAATAATAAATATAAATATCTTTTTCATAATAATCTCCTCTTAAATATTGAAAATCAAATTAACATAAAAACTTCTTCCTGGCTCATAAATAAATGAATCAGTTCCAAGAATACGACGGTTCAAATGCTCATAATAGGCATTGTCAAGCATATTATTTACCCCTCCAATCACGCTGAAGCGAGGATTGAGTTTGTACAATAATCGAAACCCTAACACAGTAAATTGCTCCGACTCAATTTCTTGCATTGCCAACGAAACATTTTTCTGGGCCAATACATATCGTGCTGTAAACTGAGGCACAAGCTGCTTATTAAATAATGAATACGAAAGATTTAAGTTCACTTCCAAAGGTGGAATTTCCCCTAAATTATCATTCTTCATAATATGTTTACCTGATACTTTTCCAGCAGCGTTATATTCCAAAACCTCAACTTCATTGATAGTTCCTGCGGTATAAGCCGCTGTTAATCGGGCTCTTAAAGGATATTCAGCAGGAGTACCATACGAAAGCTCAAATCCATACATTTTTGCTCCGCCTAAATTTTCAAATCGTTTCACACCTAATACACTCTGCATCAAAGGGCGCTGCTCTGATGGTGGCAAATAAACGCCTCCAATATAATCTTGAATTAAAGAATAAAAGCCTGTAACCTCCACACTACCCAATTTAGCATGACGATACTTAAAAATTAAGTCAAACTCATTATTAGTTTCTGGCTTTAAATTAGGATTTCCTAAATATTCATAGTTATCAGACCCTGTAGGCAAAAGAATAATAAAGCGCTCCAACATACTAGGGCTACGTATTCCGCGACCAAAAGAAAAACCTAATGACATATCTTCATTCAACTTGCGCGTAACTCCTGCACTAGCGCTAAAGTTCACATAAGATGATTTTGTATCGTCAGCCGAGATTCCAATTAAATCCACTGGAGGCTTAGCCATACTATATAATGATATAGAATCGGAAGAAGCTGAATTATAATCCAATCGAATTGACCCAACTAATTCCCAAAGTTTTTTATTATAACGGTATTCTGTAAAGAAACCATAGTTATCAATAACGGCATCATTCCACAAATCTTCGTGCTTCACTGGCACTTTACCCATCATCGGACGGGGTTGACCTATCATTACCTTATCGCGGTTTCCATCTTTCATGATCCGATAACCATCCACACCAACAAACATATGGGAGTTATCTCCAATATTTAATCCTACCTCACCACGATATCCCATACGGTCGGCTATAATATTTGAAACCACAGCAGCAGTATCGCTAAACCCTCTACTCAGATTATCCATCGTATGGTCTACATTGGCATAATATGATTTCCAGCTTATTGTTTTTATCACGTCTGAAATATCATGTGCCGTATAATCAAGGGAATAAAGCTTGGTGTTATCATCTCGCTCATCCATTGGCAAAGAAGGAAACATTACATCACGAGCATAGAACTCTGAATATGTCAAAATAATTCTATGATTTTTTGCAGGAGCAAATCCAAGTTTTCCAGTAAATCCAAATTTACGGAATTCAGAATTTACCATATTTCCATTACCATCAGAGTAGTTTCCATAAACTGCATTATTGCCTGTAAACGAAAAGAAAACTTTTTGGCCACCTCCTAATACCGTTATATGCTGTCGCATTCCATTCCAATTACTTTCATAACCCATATTTGCTTTCACATGAACTTGAAAATTATCAAATGGTCGAGGATTAAGAGTAATCAAATTCACTACACCACCCATCACAGGACCATAGCGCAAAGCAAAAGGGCCTTTCACCACTTCAATAGCTTCAATATCTCCCGATTCCACATGCGATGTAGTTGGATCCATTCTATTTGGACAGCCCCCCTCCATACGTAAACCATTATCTAATTGAATATTTAATTGGTCAAATTTGAAACCTCTAATCACAGGATCCAAATTTGCACCTCCCTTTCTAACTGCACTTATATTAGGCACCTCTCTCAAAAAATCACCGATATCACGCACAGGAAACTCTTGTATGGCATTATCTTTAAGTACTACTTTAGAATAGGCATGATTTTCAATTTTATCATCTACAATTTCTACAGCTAACAACTCTTTCACATCAATATCTAATGCAAATGTCATATTATCAACCACTCTAGGTTTAACCGCGAAACTCTTTTCTATTTGAATATATCCCATACTATTAATAAGTATCGTATAGTCACCTGGTTTAAGTCCCATAACTTCAAACTTACCTTCAGCATTTGTAGTTGTACCCTTATTACCAGGATTTACAAGCACTTCTACATTTTCGATGGGAGTGCCCGATTTAGAGTCTGTTACCACCCCACTTACTCCTCCAAAATCTTGCGCTTTGGCATAAAAAGTAAAAAGTAAAAAAGTAAAAAGTAAAATTCTAACCTTCATAATCCCACAATTAATAATTTAACATATAATTAACATTTATAATGCTACAGACAATTAAACATAGTATTTAGTTGCACCAATGAATAAGAACTTTCGCAAATATTATTACAGTAATTCAAAAACATATTGAATATGGGCAAATATAATACAAATATTTATAATGTTAATTTTTTCTTAATTTTTTATGCAAAAAAAATCTCCCTAAACTTGCGTTTGGGAGATTCTTAATAATTATCTCTTTTACTTTTTTGGTATCATATAACCATTATCTACATAAAACTGCAAATCATGCTCGTTTAGATAATTTTTAAATTCCCTATTCATATCATGAGCAATAGTTCCTAGAATACACTTTTCAAATGCACAGGTATCATAACCCAAGGGACATTCGCTTGTTTTCATTTTACCTTCCACAGCTTCATATATCTCCAGAAGATTAATTTCCACTGCTGGTCGAGCTAGTTCAAATCCACCTGCAGGGCCCCGATTCGAGTTTACAATATTCACTTTAACCAAACGCTGCATTACTTTCGCAACATGGTGCTTCGAAAAATTGAGGCGCTCCGCAATTGCTCCAACATTTGTTTTTCCCTTACTTGCAGCAACCATTACCATCGAATGAATTGCGATGGAAGCAGCTTCTGACAAATTAAATACTTTTGACATATCAATTAATTCCTTTCAAGATTATCATAAACCCAAGGCAATTATACATTTAAGTAATTAATTACCCATAATATACCTTACTGGGCAAATTTAATTAAATAAATGATAAATAAAAGCTTCAATTTAATTTAATTGATTTATTAAGCATTTATAAACACTATTTGCCCAAATATATTTATCTTCGCTTAAAGCAAATTTATGAGTTTAGTAGTATATAAATCGTCAGCAGGTTCAGGAAAAACAACTACCTTAGTTAATGAGTATCTTTCACTTGCATTACTCAAGCCACAAAATTTCAATAGTATTATCGCACTTACCTTTACCATTAAGGCTACTACTGAAATGAAGGAACGTGTGTTCCAAGTATTGGATAAAATTATCAATTTGAACCAATACCAACACGACCCTGGCTTTTTAAGTAGCATCAATCATATTAAGACTAAAACGAAACTCAGCACAGTAGAAATTCAAAAACGCGCACAACAACTCTTAAAAAACATCTTGCACAATTATTCTGATTTTGCATTTAGCACCATCGATAGTTTTGTAATGAATGTGGTACGTAGTTTTGCACACGACCTAAACTTACCTCTTGATTTCAATGTGGAGCTAGATTCAGAATCACTAATTGAACAAGCCATCGCATTACTTTTCGAAAATATCGGAAAAGACAAAGAACTTACCGATTTTTTAATTCAGTATATACTTCAAAATGCCGATAAAGAAGGCAGTATTAAAATAGAAAACG
>Ga0256913_10002034_pt1 | contig 10292 bp, 11 predicted proteins | sample Axial_MatmetaG_FD_185970 | JGI IMG/M metagenome (GOLD analysis project Ga0256913, IMG submission 185970) | Deep-sea worm associated microbial mat communities from Axial Seamount, Juan de Fuca Ridge, Pacific Ocean - Axial_Mat | ecosystem: Environmental > Aquatic > Marine > Oceanic > Microbial...
TGGTGCCGTTGGTTAAAAAACAGCGGCCGCACGTGTTATCATTGTCAGCTTTCACATCCAGCGCGGCTAAAAGCGGGTCTGAGACATGAAAATATGAGCTTCAGTCCACGTTATTTTCCTCTTCCAGTTCCCCGGAGTGCAAACCGGATGAATGGCTGGATTGTGACCTTAAATGGGGATTAAATTCAATGATAGCAGTCAGTTGACATCTCAGCAGGTGGAAGATAAAGGGATTGTATTTGACATTCCCGGCAGTAATCATTATAGATGTGTCGTTGATTAGTCCCAAATGACGTGATTGTGTGCTGTCATTCTGATGTGTATAGAGAAAGGGGTTGATGGATGTTTGGTATAGGTTTTCCCGAATTGTTGATGATCCTGGTGGTTGCCTTGCTGGTTATCGGACCCAAAAAGCTTCCGGATCTGGCCAGGTCATTGGGCAAGGGGCTGGCTGAATTCAGAAAAGCAACCGATGACCTGAAGGAGACTATTTACCCGCAGGAACCGGCAAGTGAGGTGAAAGCGGAGCAGACTGTACAGCAGCGGCAGGTGGTCAAGTTGCCGCCGACTGCCGGTATTGATGAAACGGTGAAGGTTGAAGAGAGCCCGGATGCCCAGGAAACCGCAAAAGACTCAGAATGACCAGGAAATGACCCTTACTGAGCACTTGGAGGAGCTGCGCAAACGGCTCATTGTCTGCGCCGTGGCGGTCGGGGTGGCTTTCTGCGTTACCTATTATTTCTCGAAAGATCTTTTCCGGCTCCTGATGGCACCCTTGCTGGCCGTAATGCCGCCTGAGCAGGGCCTGATTTTCACCGGTTTGCCGGAAGCTTTTTTTACCTACCTGAAAGTTGCCCTGGTGGCGGCGGTTTTTGTTTCCGCCCCGGTTATTCTCTATGAAATCTGGCGATTTGTGGCGCCGGGGCTTTATTCCCGCGAGAAGAAATATATTTTCCCTTTCGTTTTTCTCTCCACCCTGTTTTTTGTCGGCGGAGCGCTGTTTGGCTATTATGTCGTTTTCCCTTTCGGGTTTTCTTTTTTTGTCGGTTTTGCCACGGATTTTATTCGCCCCATGCCCTCGGTGAAGGAATATTTTTCTTTTGCCACCCGGATGCTCTTTGCTTTTGGCGTAGTTTTTGAACTGCCTGTTTTTACCATGTTTTTGTCCCGAATCGGGTTGGTCAACCACAAAATGCTGATCCGACAGCGTAAATATGCCTTTCTGGCTGTCTTCGTGATTTCAGCGGTTTTAACACCGCCGGATGTCATGAGTCAGTTGATGATGGCGGGTCCTTTGTTGATTTTGTATGAAATCAGTATCATCGTGTCCCGGATATTCGGCAAAAAAACAATGGAAGATGATCAGGAGGATGGATTGTCTGAACCGGAAGGTGATAAGGAGAAAACGCCATGATGAAGCCGCTGTTCCATCGTTGTTTTGGGTTGACACTGCTGATTTGCTGCCTGGCCATGGTTGGGACGGCCTGCCTCCCCATTGCCGATGATTTGCGCTTCAATGTCAAAATTGACTCCCTGGACGGGCTGAAACAGGGTGACCGGGTGTATTTCAAGGATTATCCGGTTGGCAAGGTTGAATCCATTACCGTTTCCAAGGATGGTTCATTCATCATTCAGGTAAGTATTCAGGACGCCCAGCGGGCGGCGGCAATGAAGAACCATCTTTATATTCTGGATGATGACCCTGAATCACCCGGTCGGAAAGCCATCATGATTAAAAAAGGGGAAAAGCCTTCAACGGTGCCCATTCATGACGGGGAAACGGTGACTGGCTTTACCAGCCTGTCCTACTACCTGCAGAAAAACCGGGAAACAATCAAAGAAGCATCTGAAGAACTGAGTAGATCTTTTGATGAATTTATCCAGGAGCTCAAAGAGTTCCCGGAATCGGAACAATACCTGGAATTGAAGAAAAACCTGCAGGAGTCCCTGGAGGAGCTGCTCAGGGAAGGAGAAAGGTATAAAGAAAAAATCCAGCAGGAAATACTGCCGGAGTTGCAGCAACAGCTGGAAGATTTTAAACAGAAGTTCCAGAGTGAACAGCCGGAGTCGGAGCCTGGAAAGAAGCAGGATCCTCCTCCGGAGCGTCAAAGCCTATGAAGACCGCTGGTAAAACGCAAACGTACCGCTCGCGGAGGATGTAGACGAAGATGGCGATGCTGGTCAAGCTTTATAATGATCTGCCCAGGGAACGGTTGCTGCAGCAGGTTGTCGAAAAGCTCAGGGATGGTTCCCTGGCTGTGGTTCCTACTGATACCAATTATGCCGCGGTTTGTTCCATTGACAGCAAACGGGGCATTCAGCGCCTTTATTCCCTGAAAACCGGCAAAAAACAGAAACAGTTCACCTTGTTTTGTGCTGACCTGACTGATATCAGCCGCTACGCCGTGGTTGGCAACCAGGCCTATCGACTCATGAAAAGCCTCCTCCCCGGGCCTTACACTTTTATCCTCCCGGCCTCTCGCCAGGTTCCCAAAATGGTTATGACCCGCCGCCGGACCGTTGGCATCCGGGTTCCGGACCGGCCTGCCTGCCAGGCGTTGATTACCCGCCTGGAAACTGCGTTGCTGGGGGTGAGCGCTCGTGACGAGCAGGGGCGGGTTATTGGTGCCGTACAGAGCCTGGAGCACTATTACCATCACCTGGTTGATTATGTATTCGATGCCGGTGATATTGATTCTGAATCATCAACGATTATCGATCTGACCCAATCCCCGCCGGAAGTACTGCGGGAAGGCAAGGGTAAAATTGACTACCAGTGATGAGCATGAACACAGGGGGGAGGCATCGGCTGATATGGCTGAGACTGGAGGCTTTTGTCATTTCCGCCCCCGGGGTTTTCTATTGACTGGATGTAAATAATTTTGATAGGCTCATGCCAAGGTAGTGATCGTGGAATCTGTATTCTGTTGGAGGCTGGAACTTGGCAGTTTGAAAGCCTATGTCCATCGAGGAGTATACGTTGATGAAATATAAAATAAAAATAGCCATGTTTGTTGTGCTGGTGCTGTTGCTGCTGCTGGGAGCCGGGGCGGCCGTTTATTTGTCACCCGAGGTTAAAGCCCACCAGCGAGGGGTGCTGGTCAACCTTTACGGGGAACATAAAGGGGTGCAGGCAAAAGAATTGCCGCCGGGAAAGTATACCTGGTTTTTGTCGGGATTCAATCCCCTGACCCAGAAGCTTTTTATCGTTGATATTGCTGAATCTACTCTGGAGCTGAAGAGTGGAGAAAAATCTACTGACGGGGGACAGGAGGCGGAAACTGGAGATGTTGTCCTGGAAACCAGAGATGGTGCTATTATCCATGCCGATGTCAGTATCTGGTACCGGGTTCTGCCCGACAAAGTTGATGTTTTTATCACGGCGGTGGAACCCGGCGAGGTTGCCGGTCTGCTTGCGGATACGGCCCGGTCGGTTATCCGGGCCAAATCCGGTTATTTTGAAGTCGAGGAATTTTTTGACGGCCGGGTAAAGGAAAAAATTGTCGACCTGTCCAGGGAAGGAATGAACGAGGAGTTGGGCAAACGGGGAGTGGAGATCGTTTCCATTGAGTTTAAAAAACTGGTTTTCAGTGATGAAGTCATTGCCAAGCTGACGGAAAAAACCCTGTCGGCAAAAGATATCGAAATCACCCGGAATAAAACCCTGGCCGCGGCTGAGGCCTCGAAAGTTGCGGCAGAAAAAGCCAGGGCAAAAATTCAGCAGGCCGAAGCGGACAAACGCAGTACCGTTCTGGTCTCTGAAGCCCGGAAAATAGAGGCCGGTAATAACATGGAAGCCGATAAAATGAAAGCCGCCGGCATTCTGGCGGTCGGCAAAGCCGAGGCAGAGGTCAAAGCTCTGGAAATGAAGGCCTATGAGGGCGTTGGTGGTGATCGCTATATGCGGGTCAGGATTGCCGAAGCTCTGGGAAGTGGTATGTCAAACTGGAAAATTGTGCCGAAAAATACGGATATTGACGCCATCGTTGAAAAATTTTACCAGGCCATCAATGTTGACATATCCCCCGTCCGGGACGGCAAGCAGGAACCGGCCGGGGCGAAGGCAGAAAAATAGGCTGCCTGTTCATTGCAGCCTATACGTGCCGTAAGTGCAAAACATTGATTTCTGTCTACCCCACAGATGTTCCCTTGTCATCCTCCAGGTCAAGCTCCAAGTCGAAAATCTGGTCTTCCTCCGACAGCTCAATGACCTTGTCACTATCGTAATCTTCATCCTCTTCCAACGTGTCGTTGCTCTGCTCATCGCTTATCTCGGCATCCAGTTCCGGCAGCTCCTCGTCTTCAACCGCAGATTCTTCCTGAATTGACAGGTTCTCAAGCTGTTCATCGCTGGGATTGAAAGCGGCGGCCATTTCCAGGTTTCCTTCCACCGGCGGCAATTCGTCCGGGGAGACGGGTGGTGATTCGGCATCCCGAAGACTTTCCATGCTGCCCAGCCCCTCTAAAGGTGGTAATGCATTACCCATGGTGCTGCTGACTGCGATGAGTTCCTCGCCTTCATGATGTTCGTCATCACCCGCCAGCATGTTTTCCTCGTTGTCCTCCAAATCAGCTTCCTGCATTTCCAGGCCGGCATCTTCCACCTGGTTTTCAACTTCCGGAGTCATGGTCTCATCAATGTTCAGGACCGGTTTGCTGACCTGGAGGTTAAGTCGTTTCCTGACTTCATCCAGGAGTTGACCGCATTTTTTGCATTCAGTCAGGTAATCAAAACTGGTGTAATTGCATTTAGGACATTTCATGATTGACCCCGTTAACGTGAAAGTTGAGAAATACAGCTGAAAAGGGAGCTCTTTTTACTCTCTGTTCGTCATATTTGCTGGATTTCTTGAGGTTTTTTTATAGGATGAAGCTTAATGCTGAGCAAACAAGGATTTCTGAGGAGAATATGGCCGTTTGGCCGGGAGTTATAGAAACTTCAGCGTTGTTTTGCAGATGGCAAGTCTGGGTTGGCAGTAGAAAAAGGATAAAAGTGGAATGTGTGTTTGGGCAGCAGACAGGCGAAGGTTAAAACTACCGCTACTGGAACTTGCCAAGATAGTGTTCACCATCTTCCAAAGGCCGTTGACGACCGGTGGGAAAAATAAGTGATGTTGCCGAAGAAATCATTTTGGTGCGAATCGGGGTTTTTAAATTTCCTTTTACTGCCGGCACAGTTGCTTTATTATCAGGAAGAAAACTCATCCCGAGCAGTCCTGAATCAGTCTTAGTTATTTCCACCTTGCGCATCACCAGATTTCCAGGCGGTAAACTATGGCCATTATAGGCTGAATGGTGTGCAGCTACGGTGGAGGAGGTTGCCAATGAACCATCATCTCTCCCGGTGCCTAAACCCATGACAGCGATTGTACCCCAGCTGTAGGAACCATTGTTGTTCTCATTGCTTTCTTCGACGACATTGAGGTCGTCCACCCAGAGGCCCATGTAATAAACGCCGGGCGGGACGGGATGGCCATCGTAATCGGTATAAAGGGAGAATAACGCCGGCATGTTAGCATCCCGGTAAAGATAATCACCGGGATTAAGCAGTCCTGCAGTCTTTTCATAAAACAGGTATATCTCGTTGTCGTTGCCAACCTGCTGGTCGCGATCCAGAATGAGATTGACATACCAGTCATTGTTGGTGGTCGTGGAAGCTCCATTATTGATGACTTTATAGGTCAGTTGTCCTATTCCGTATTCATTCCAGTCGGCATACCAGGAATCCACCATCAGGTCAGGAAGGTGATTTTCAATAGAGACCAGGCCATCACCCATGGAGATGTTGTCGTCCTCATTGCTTTCTTTGACCGTATTAAGATCGTCAACCCACAGGGCAATGTAATAACTTCCAGGCTGCAGCTGGTCCGGCAGCTGAAAATTCAGCGCTTGCTTCTGGTCTCGATACGCTGTTTCTCCAGGCTTGAGATCAAAAGGAATTGATTCGTAGATGACATAATAATCATTAGTGGATATCTCAGGATTCGTAGAAAGAATGAGGTTGACATCGGCGCCGGCTGGAGCCACGCCGGCTCCGGTGTTGGCGACGGTGTACATGAGCGTGCCCGCCCCGCGTGGCCGGGGATCATAGGAGGGGATGGTCCATGAGGAAACCACCAGGTTCGGCAGCTGTTCCGGCACCGGTTCCGTAACCGTCGGCGTAACCGGTGCCGGGATGGCATCAGGACTATTTTCCCTGTCTTCCAGAATATATGCCTGAGTTAGAATGCCGTCTCCGGCGAAGGCATAAGGAAGCCAGAAATAGCCATTATCTCCCCAGTTCTGTCCGTATGAATTGATGATTTTATATGCCCCACCAAATTGGTTGTCATCATAGCCGACAATGGTTACCGCATGTCCTCCTAAAAGGGTGCTGTCTTTGGTGTTGTAAACTGCATTTGGTCCCTTGAGATTGTTGAAGGATGGGTAGATGCGGATAGCGCAAAGCACCGGCTGGCGGTTGGTAAGAGCGGCAATAATCTGGCTGCTGTCATTGATTTTGGCCCAGCTCTTCGCCTTGAAGTTAGCGGCTTCAGCCATGGCTGCCGGGGAAGGCTGGGTTAGGTAATCGGCGACGTTATACGGCATCTGCTCCAGAGTGGCGACTCCCTGGTTAACGGCCAGATCAAGGGCTTTATTGAAAGTCGTACCTCGATCATGACCATTGTTTATCTGATTATAGATAAATGCCGGACTGAAAAGATGTTTGTTGTCATTAAGTTCCCAGTTGAGTTCCATTTTTTCCTGGAAAGATTTGAGCGCGTAGGCAACTGCCCAGCCAACACAGCTGTTCTGGGATCCTTGCTCTCCGGGAATGGGAAAGTTTGTGCTTAAATCTATGCTCTTTGGTCTGGTGGCTGTGTCGTTTGGTATGCCAAGAAGGTTGCTGTTGTAGTCGCTCATTTTGAAGTTGGCATAGACCTCCGGCTCTATATCCACGGCACCGGTTCCCCTGGTGGTTTCCTGACGGGCAATTTCAATCGAGACGGTTGCCGGTTCACTGTAATGAAGCCCATCAGTTACCCTGTAAGTAAGGGCGAAAGAAGTTGCTCCTGGTGAGATGGTAAAGTAAAGTATTCCCGAATTGGGGTTGAGATAGGCAGAGGAATAATTGCTGCCGGCGGCGGGGGAGATGAGTTCGTAGGTGATGATATCGTTGTCCGGGTCATGCCCAGAAAGCTGCTGGTGTCCGTAAGGAGTTGCCGGATCAGTAGTTAAAGAAATAGAATCAGCGACCGGCGGATGATTGCCGCCGGCACCGAGGTAACCGCCGCCCGTCAGGCGCCAATAAATATTTTTGCCTTCGATTTTATAAAATTGCAGTTGTAGTGTGTATTTTACTTTAGCAAATTCAGCGCAATGCACTGTAATGGCAAAAGTATGTTCATCGACCGAGGCGCAACTGTTGTGTGCTGTCGCCAGTTCTATGCTGTCAAGTTTGAAGTAGATGCCGGCGGTATCATCTGGATTTTGCCAACGGCTGAAAATGATGTGGTAGAGCTGTCCGGCATAGGAAACGGCCGGCATATCCATGGCCAGGGAATTGTTGATGGTAACACATTCCGCTCCCACTTGTGATGTGGAAAAAAGAAACAGAGCGAGAATGATAAGAGTTTTTTTGATGGTCATGTCATTTCAAATGGTCAGGCTGCGGCTGAATGTTTGTTTTTTTTAACATCCAGTCGCAGCCTGCTTGTATGTGCTGGTTATAGGGTTGGGTTTCCAAATAGAAAGGTGGATGATAGTCATTATGATTTATTAATTCAGTTTTTTTGCTCAAATTGGCTGATTTTTCCGGTAGATTTTAGATGCCACGCTACCACAGACAGTGTAAATGGCTATTGAGTAAATGGTTTCATTGGCTTTGGCTCTGATTTTCCGTCATCCTGCTCAATGACAACGACAATAGTGCCTATAGGGGTTTTGACCTTTATGGTTGTTTTCTTTTTTTGGCCTAAAAGGTCATCATTATTGTTTTGCTCTACTTCAGATACCTGAACTATATTATCTATATTAAACCTGATTGGCAGCAGCGAGGCGGTGTCAACCAATTTTAAATCAATGGCCCAAAAAGTAGCACTTCCATCTCCAGCATATATAAAAAGAGGAACATGGAGCGTTCCATCGGCTGACAGGGTGGCCGCAATCTCTGAAGCTTCCTGATATTGACACGGCCCCAATTCGATCAGTTCGAGAAAGAAATTTTCTCCTTCCTGTTTCAGTTGCAGTTTGGCGCTGTATAATAAATCGGTTCCTTCAACTGCCAGTTCGGGAAGATCCAGCACAAGTGTACTGCTGGTGAAGGTTGCACCTGATCTGGAGTCATTGGCATCGTCGGCATATGCCATGCCGGTCATGAAAAAAGTGACTGAAAGAAAAATAAACATACCCAGCAACAGTACCGTCAAACCATAACTTCCCCTTAAATCGATTATCGTACGCCGTGTCTTTTTCATTTTACTCTCCTTTCTTGTTTTGTCGTGTAAAGAAATTGCCGGATGTTTCGCATATTCCAGATCTTCGGCGCATTTCCAATAATTTATTTTCTGACCCCAAACAGGCCCTCCTTCCCAAAACCCAGATTGCCGTCCTCATATTTTTCGTAGTTCGCGATCAGAAACCCGATTGGCAATTTGATACCGTGTAAAATATAGCAAATTTATATTACAGGGCATTTCAGAACTTTTATACTTTAATATCAATGTATTTTTTGTCTGTTTCTCTCACAACAATAACGCATCCATCAGATTACCCCTCTTTCCAAAAAGTGGGAGTTGCTGGATGGGCACTATCTGGAGTTTGGAGTGTAGCTCATTTGCTGCGGGGGTAATAAAATACGCAATTTTTCCCATCAAGATCGCAACACATTGTTACACATGTTTTGATACCCCTCCCGAGACACGACATAATACATTTCCTTTTACTAACACCCAATAAATCATCTGCCTGTGAGGAATCCCGTACCTGTATCTGTTTAGCAGCGTTTAGAGTAAACTTAAGTGGCAATAACGATGCGGTACTCATTAAGTTCAGGTCAATCATCCATACGCTGTTATTTTCAAATTGTAATAATGGAATATGAATCACTCCATCGCTTGATATTGTGGCGGCAGCAATGGAGGCTTCCTGATATTGACACGGCCCCAATTCGATCAGTTCGAGAAAGAAATTTTCTCCTTCCTGTTTCAGTTGCAGTTTGGTGCTGTATAATAAATCGGTTCCTTCAACTGCCAGTTCGGGAAGATCCAGTATAAGGGTGCTAGCGGTGAATGTTGCAGCTGTCCTGGATTCATCGGCATCGGCGGCCAATGCCATGGTGCTGAGAAAAAAAGTTCCCGAAAGGAAAACAATCATACTTACCAACAGCATACTTTTCACCGTAAATCGCGTACGTTTCATCATCTTCTCCCTTATAACAGTGTTAAAGAAACGGTCTGAAGCAGGCGTGAAAACCAAGGACTATTTATCAGGACAATAATGTTTCGCATATTCCGGATCTTCGGCGCATTTCCAATAATCTATTTTCTGATGCCAAACAGGTCCCCCTCCCCACATACCCAGGTTGTCATCCTCAAATTCCTTGTAGTTTGCGATCAGAAACCGGATGGGCAATAGCGAGGCGGATTCAATCAATTGCAGGTCAATTGTCCAAAAACTGGCTCCCTGAATATCCAGATAAGGGATGTGGAGTTTTCCCTCTGTTGACAAGGTGGCCGTTAATGCTGAAGATTCCTGGCAAGCCAAAACTTTGAAACCGGTTAGTTCGAGAAAAAGTTCATTTTCCTCCTGTTTTATTTGGAGACAGGCACTGTACAACTGCTCAGTTCCTTCAACCGCCAGCTTGGGGATATAAAGGGTATCGGTGACAAATAAAGCACCATCCAGGCAATTTTCCGCATCATCCGCATTGGTTATGCCAGGGTTAAAAAGGGTTCCCGCAAGGAAAACAAGCATGCTTAAAATCAATATTTTGAGGCAATAATTTCTTCTCAAACCTGCAATTTTACCCCGCGCTTTTTCCATCATATCCCCCCCCTTTGTTGGGATTGCGTGAAAGTATAACAATATTTTATGAAAACATTGTAGTATTATAATATGCTAATGTCAATGTATTTCTAGGATTTTTTTCACCATCTGATCTCCCTGAAATGCAAGCTTCCTTCAGTGCCGGTGAAGTGCTAAAGTCTGGTAATATATTGGACAATGGCGATGGAAGCGATAACAGCCGTTTCAAGGCGCAAAATGGTGGAGCCGAGGTTTATTGGTTGGCAGCCCTGTCTACTGAGCAGTTT
>Ga0256913_10002035_pt1 | contig 10290 bp, 7 predicted proteins | sample Axial_MatmetaG_FD_185970 | JGI IMG/M metagenome (GOLD analysis project Ga0256913, IMG submission 185970) | Deep-sea worm associated microbial mat communities from Axial Seamount, Juan de Fuca Ridge, Pacific Ocean - Axial_Mat | ecosystem: Environmental > Aquatic > Marine > Oceanic > Microbial...
TTGATTGGAGATTGATTGGAGATTGGTTAGCCATTATCAATCAACATGAGATCTGCTAATGCAATAGCGGTAACCGCTTCCAATACAGGAGGAACTCTTAATGCAATACAAAGATCATGTCTGCCTTTGATATTTAGTTTTTCAATCTGTTTTGATCTGAAATTATATGTCTCCTGGCTTTTAGAAATACTTGAAGTTGGCTTTACTGCTATTCTGAATACCAATTCATTGCCGTTTGAAATACCTCCGTTTATCCCTCCGTTATTGTTGGTTGCTGTAGTCCCTTTTTCATCGATAAATATATCATTTGCCTGGCTACCAAACATTTTTGCATTGGAAAAACCTGAACCGAATTCTATTCCTTTTATTGCAGGGATGGAAAATACAAGATGGGAAATATATGACTCCAAACTGTCAAAAAACGGTTCCCCAAGTCCTGGAATCATATTCGAAACCATGCATTCTACAATTCCGCCTATTGAATCATTATGTTTTATTGCATATTCAATTCCTTTTTCAATATCAGAAAAACCTCCGACTTCTAATATTTTTGCTACAGGATTTAACGGATAAATTATCTTTTTTGCTAATACTCCTGCTGCTACTAATGCCAGTGTTAATCTGCCGCTGAAATGTCCTCCGCCTCTATAATCTTGAAATCCCTTGTATTTTTTTTCTGCAACAAAATCTGCATGACCGGGTCTTGGAGTATCTTTAACAAATGAATAATCTTTGGATCGTATATTTTGATTTTTAAAAATAATACTGATAGGAGCTCCAGTGGTTTTACCGTTAAAAACACCGGAAATAATGTTGGGGATATCCGCTTCATTTCTGGGTGTAGTTCCTTTACTTCCACTTTTCCTTCTGGATATATCCGATAGCATGCTTTCTTCAGTGAAATTAATTCCGGGTGGACATCCGTCAATAATGATACCAATCGATTTTCCATGTGATTCTCCAAAAATACTTATTCTAAAAATCCTTCCAAAACTATTCATTCTATAATATATTTTATAGTCTCATACTTAAAGTTACTATTTTGTACATCCAAAATTGACCACTTGAGTAGAAATAATTTAAATTATAATGCTAAAATAGCAATAATATTAGTCATAAAACTCATTATAATTGATTTTTGTGAAAAAAAAATTATAAATTTGTTATTAAATGAGTTTGTAATGAAGCTTCGAAAGATGTATTTAATATTAGTAATATTTATAATATGTATTACTTTTGTTTCAGGACAAAATACAAATAGTAATAATCTTAAAAATACTATATATTTTGGATATCCCGCCACATTTTTAGATCCACCTGATTTTGGTTTTTATATAGCTTTCAATCCGCATCTATTGTTAAATCAGTATTTTTCTTATGAGTTTCAATTCTCTTATGGATATGGAAAATACAAATCTGAATCAGGTTGGTTTAAACATAATGGTGGGTATATTAATTTAGGCAATTTACTATCCGGATTCAGATTATATTTTTTTAGCAGGGAAAAGAAAGTAAATCCATATATAAATTTACTTGCCGGAGTTTCATATTATCTAGATAAAGAATTGGCATATGATGATTCATTGAGAACAAAGTCTGATTTCGGAATAGGAATATCGGGAGGAGTATATTTACAATTATATCAAAATTTTAATATAGGAATAGCTATGGAAACATATCCGTCAATGGTCTTTAAAGGAGGATATACTTTTTAATAAAAATATCTACATATAATATTGCTATTTTGTAGCCAGATATTCTTTTGTGATTTATATATAATCTAAAGAGTATAATTATAAAAAATAAAAACAAATAAAAATGGATATTGAAATACTGAAAAATATTCCACATTTGAATCATTCAATAATACCAACGCCTATATATAGACTTAAGAATTTATCTAAATCATATAGTGCTGATATTTTTTGTATGAGAGATGATATTACAGGGTTTGCGTTTGGTGGAAACAAGACCAGAAAGTTGGATTACCTTGTTTATGATGCTAAAGCTAAGGGAGCGGATACTCTTTTAGCCGTGGGTTCCAATCAATCCAATTTTTGTCGTATCGCCGCTGCATATGGTGCTGCTGAAGGCATGGAAGTACATCTTTTGTTAAGTGGAGAGAAACAAGATAATCCTACAGGAAATTTATTGCTGGATTATTTATTCAATGCTGAAATATCTTTTACTTCTTCTACTGGAAACAGTGAGATAGAGCAGGAATCGACAGAAATAGAAAAAGAATTAACAAAACGAGGCAAAAAAGTGTACCGGATGCCAATGGGTGGTTCTACTCCTGTAGGTGTATTAGGATATATCAAAGCATTTTATGAAATAATTGATTATGAATATAAAAATGATATCCGCTTCGATTATATTTTTGTAGCCTCAGGTTCGGGTGGAACACAAGCAGGTTTGGTGCTGGGAAAATCCATTTCCGGATGGAACGGACAGATAACAGGAATTAGTGTGGGAAGATCCTCTCAGGAACTAAATACGGTTATAAATAATCTGGTAAAAGAGACGGGGATTTTTTTGAAAATAGAAGATATCGATCCATCAATTGAGGTAAATGACGAATATATCGGAGAGGCTTACGGCAAATTAACTAAAGCAGGCACTGATGCAATTAAGGATTTTGCAATGCATGAAGGAATAATTCTGGATAATGTCTATACAGGTAAAGCTGCAGCAGGAATGCTGGATTATATTAAGAAAAATATAATAAAACAAGGCTCTAAAATATTATTTATTCATACCGGAGGCAATATTGAACTATTTGAATAATAATTTATGATTTTACTTTTATTTGTTCCAGTTATACCGGTATCTTTTACTATTTGCACCCACAAATAATAATGAATTGTGATGTAACAATAACAATCATTATTGAAACAAATATTATAATACCAATGGTTTTAGCCATATTTATTCTTTAGTAAAAGTAACTCTATTTTTTTATCATTATTTAATAAAAAGCATTTTAAATCTATATGCTAACCAATACATAACCGGAACAATAATCAATGTTAAAAATGTTGCAAATACTAAACCGTATATCACTGTCCATGCCAATGGTCCCCAGAACTGAACACTGTCACCGCCATAGTAGATCTGCGGATCCAAATCGGTTATCAAAGTGAAAAAGTTGAAATTGAAACCATAAGCCATCGGTAGCATACCCAATACAGTAGTTATCGCTGTTAATAATACCGGTCTCAGTCTTGTTGTTCCTGCCTGGATAATACCTTCTTTAACCAGATTTAAAGGTAATTTGTTGTTTGGTAATCCAAGTTCTTTTCTCCTTCTTCCTATTGTCAAGTTGGTATAGTCAATAAGGACTATCGCATTATTGACTACCACTCCCGCCAGAGAGATTATCCCTACTCCTGTCATCACGATTACTATGTCTTGATTATTGACTAATAAGCCTAAAAATACACCTATCGTACTGAAAATAACAGAGAACATAATGATAAACGGTGATAAAATGGAGTTGAACTGAGCTACAAGCAATAAAAATATCAGAAATAGAGCTACCATAAATGCATTCATCAGAAAAGCCGTGTTTTCAGCTTGTTCTTTTTGTTCTCCCGTAAATGAGTATTCATATCCTTTTGGCATAGGGTAGGAGAGCATAAGTGTTTTTATTTGCTTTACTATCTCATTGGCATTGTAACCTGCCATAACATTGGAATAAATAGTTACTATCCTATCCAGATTTTTTCTTTTTATTGAAGAAAATGTCGAAGCATATTTAATTGTTGCAACGGAAGAAATCGGAACTTGTACGATTCTGCCTGTATTCGGATTACGGAAAGTGACTTTTTGATTAAGAAGATCATTTAGTTGGTATCTATATTTTTCGGATAATCTCAGCATTATAGGATATTCTTCTTCACCTTTCTTGAATTTCGATACTTCTTTTCCGTAAACGGAAGTTCTGATAGCATCTGCAATACTGAATGTCGAAAGTCCGTATCTTCTAGCCGCTCTTCTGTCGATTTTTATCAGTATCTCCGGTTTACCTATTTTGATATCAGCTTTCAATTCTTCAATTCCGGGAATATTGTGAGAATTTATATAGCTAATGACTTCATGGGAAACATTGATTAATTGATCGATATCATCACCTTTAATCTCAATATTGATCGGTTTGCCCGTAGGAGGACCTTTTTTGTCTTTATCGACTATTATATTTGCACCAATTACATCCCTTACACTTGTTTGTATCGCTTTCATTGCATCCTCTGAAGATATGTTTCCTCTCAAGTCATCAGCCAAAAACGATACTGTAATTCTTGCTTTATTAGGAGAAGATCCGGGTTCTCTAGGTCCGTTTGGATCTCCTGTATTCTCACCTATTTGAACCAATACTGATTCGACAATGTCTTTGTATGGTTCAACGGCATTATTGATTTTTTTCTCTATATATTTTACCATTTTATCCGTTTCCAGAATATCGGTTCCCATAGGCAATTCTACAAATACATTGACATAATTGGGATCCGTATCAGGGAAAAATAATACTTTCGGCTTACTTATTCCAAGTAAAATTATTGAAATAAACATCAAAAGTATTGTACCGAAAAAGAAAAATAAAGGATTGTATTTTTTTAATGCAAAACTTATAAAGATATCATAGACTTTTTCAATCCAGGGTAAAAATTTCTTTTGAAATAATATTGTCAATGGAGTAAAAATGAAAAAATTCAGAATGGTAACCAATAAAGCAAGAGCCAGCAGATTCCTTAGCCAAATAACTCCCATAAAATGGAAAACTATAGCTGTGAGAAAAAGAACAACAACCCATATCAGAACGTTTTTTCTTTTTCTTTTTTTATCATTTAACTTATCAATTTCCTGAACTTTCATCAATTTGTATGTTAACACGGGATTGATAACCAGAGCTACGAAAAGTGATGATAAAAGTACTAAAATCAAAGTAAACGGTAAATAATACATAAAATTACCGATTATTCCGGGCCAAAATGCCAAAGGCAAAAATGCTACTAAAGTTGTAGCGGTAGAAACTATTATGGGAATTGCTACTTCACCGGTTCCGTATTTTGCAGAATCCCACTTGCTGTATCCCTTTTGCATATGCCGGTAGATATTTTCAACTACCACAATTCCATTATCAACCAACATTCCCAATGCTAAAATCAATGCAAATAATACTATCATACTCAGGGTAGTGCCAGTAAGTTGCAAAAACATAATACCCATTAACATCGACAACGGAATTGCTGTGGCAACAAATGATGCATTTCTTAAACCCAGAAATAACATAAGAATCAAAAGTACCAATATCATTCCGGAAATAATACTGTTTTCAAGATTGCTTACGGATTTTCGGGTATGTATGCTTTGATCATTAAACAAACTGATATTCAGATCTTTTGGTAATACATTTATCTTGGCATTGTCAACTATCCGTTTTATTTTGTCTGAAGCATCTAAAAGATTCTCTCCCGATCTTTTGATAACATCAAGAGCAAAAACAGGTTCGCCGTTATTTCTTGCAATACTGGTTTTATCTTTAAAATCAAAACGGACATCTGCAATATCCTTTATGTAAATAGGTTTACCTCTTTTAGCTTTAATGATTATATCCTTGATTTGATTAACATTTTTAAATTCTCCTTCTATTCTAATGTTGGCTCTAAATCCATTTTTAAGATATTGGCCTGCCGACATAGTCAAATTTTCAGAAGATATAGCATTTTGAATGTCCCTGTATGAAATTTCCATCGAATTCATTTTGGACAGATCAACATTTACTTTGACTTCCCTGTCCTGTGCACCTTTTATCACTACATCCGATATTTCGTCAAGAGATTCTATTTCGTCTTCAAGGTATTCTGCGTAGCTCTTTAGCTCATCATTTGTGTAATTTCCCGAAATATTTATTGTCATAATAGGTATCTCAGACAAATTTATGTCTTTTACAACCGGATCCGTCTTCAGATCATCAGGGAGTTCACTTTTGGCTTTGTCAACAGCATCTTTTACTTTTCTTGTAGCATCGTCAAGATCAACATCAGATTCAAATTCTGCAATTATAAATGATACATCCTGTATCGAAGTGGAATTCACGTTTTTTATACCGGTAATGGTATTCAGTTCTTTTTCAATAGGTCTTGTGATAAGATTTTCAATATCTTCGGCAGAATTACCAAAATACATTGTTGTTACGAATACCTGAGGCCATTTTATCTCGGGCATAAGCTCTTTTGGTATGTCTTTATATGATTTTAAACCAAAAAAGAAAATCATTAATGTCAACAATATAATGCTGGTAGCATTTTTCAATGCGAAATTTGTCAACCAAAAACTTCTTAGTTTTTTATTATTGTTTTCACTCATTTTTAATATTATTTTGATGTGCTAACTTCAATAATTTCATTTGCCGACACACTTCTGGCTCCTTTGTCTATCAAAGTATCATTTTCTGTCAAACCTTCTGAAATAACAATATTGCCATTGTATTCTTCACCTGTAACTACATATTTTTTTCTGGCTTTGAGAAGACCGTTTTCTTTTGCTACTATCATGACAAATGGTTTTCCACTTATCTCATATTGTACCAGTTCACTTGGAACAACTATTGCATCAGGCAAGTAATAATCAGTTATCAAAACTATTGCCAGAAGATTGGGTTTCAATTGATCTTTGTGGTTTTTGAATATTGTTTCGATAGAGAAAGTACGGTTTGTAGGATTGATGGTGCTACCGATCAGTTTGATTTTTCCTGTTGCTTCCATATTCAATGAAGGAAATTTTACCGTTACTTTATCTCCCTTATGAATAGAAGTTAAATAATTTTCAGGGACATCTGCAGTAACCTTCATCTTTGCAGTATTCAGTATCATCATCAATGGAAATCCGGGCGATGCAAGTTCGCCTTCTTCGATTTGTTTGTTATCCACTATTCCGGATGAAGGAGCATATATTTTTGATTTACGCAATTGTATTTTTAATGATTCTATTCCTTTTTCCAATCTTTCTTTATTGTTTTTGGCTGTAAGGAATTGTATCTCCGATCCGATATTCTTTTTCCACAATCTCTCCTGTCTTTCATATATATCTTTTGCCAAATCATATGATTTCTGAAGCTCTTCCAGTTTGTTTTGAATACCTTCTACATCTATTTTGACAAGTAACTGACCTTTTTTTACCCTGTTCCCATTGTCCACGTATACTCTGAGTATTCTTCCGGGTATTTCAGAACTTACTTTGGTGATCTCGTCTGATTTTACTACTCCTTGTATCTCGGAGTATCTCCTGAAATCCTGTTTTGTAGCTTTTATTGTAGTTACCAATATATGTTTTTTTAATCCGGGTTCCAAACTGTCAATTTGATTTTCAAGAAATGAAATTTCATTTTTCAATTTCATCAAATCCATTTTCTTTTTCTTTAAAAGTTCTTTTTTCCCAGCCAGATCATTAGGAATAACATTGTCTTTTTTGTTTTCTTTATTGCATGATATCATTACGAAAACAATCAATAGTAAACTTAAAATTCCTTTTTTCATTTTTATTATTTATTTGAATATTAATAATTATCTTTTTGATTTATAGCCCTAAAGCAGTTTTTAATTTTATTTTGGCATTTAATAAATCATATTTAGCTTTCAACATATTGGATTGTGCCTGGTAAAGACTTTGCTCCGCTTGTGTTAATTCGATACTGGATCCGACACCTTCCTTGTATTTTATTTTTGTCGTATCGTAAATTTCCTGAGCCAATTTGAGATTGTTTTCTCTGGAATTTAGTCTTTCAAGAGCATTTTGATATGCAGCCCTCGAATTTTGAACTTGCATTGAAATTGCATTCCTCAAGTTTTGCAAATTGTTATTTGCCATATCCAAGGAAATTTTTGCTCTCTGCACTTTGGCTTTTCTAGAGAAACCGTCAAAAATATTGAATTTCATTTGTAAACCTACAAGAGTAGAAGGATACCATTTAAGATCATCACTATTATTTCCTGTCATCTTTTGACTGTAGCTTCCGAAACCTGCCAAAGTCGGTAAATATTGCGATTTGTATCTCTTTATATTCAGTTCCTGTAGTTCAAGACTTTTTTCCAGCATTTTGTAATCGGGTCTGTTATTCAATTGTAGAGGTGTGAAAAGAACAGAATCATCAATTTTAGCTAGCAGACTCTCCACATCATCTTCAAGAATCAATGTATCTTTTAATGGAAATCCTATTGTCAGCTTCAATGCATTTATTACAATGTCAATTTGCCTGGCTAGATTCTCCCTCTCCACTTTCAGATTCTCAAGACTCAATTTAATCCTGTCGGCATCCAACTTTTCTACAAATCCCTCTTTGTACATCTCATACATATCTTCCTTCATCTTTTTAAGATTGTTGATGTTTTTATCCAAGATCTTGAGGTTTTCATATATCATTAAAGCCGGTAAATATGCTTCAGTTGCCTTATCCCTGATCGATTTCTCAACATTTTGCATTTCTTTATGAGAAAAATCTTCAAAAACTTTTGATGTTTTTAAAGCTACTATATATTCACCTGAAAATATCAATGAATTAATATCCGCACTTAAAGTTAAATTATGTTTTTGACCGAATTGTACAGGAAATACATTGCCTGAAGACTGTGCAGGATGATTGACAAGACCTTCTTTTAGTAAAACTCCATAAATAGCAGGACTTAAGAAATCCGGCATCAATTGAGTAGGTATGTCAATAAAATAATTGTAACCGGCGCTGGTGGAAAGTTTAGGTAAACCGATTGCCCTGGTTTCTATTTTTTGCTTTTTAGCATCCAGCACTTTCAATTTTGCATTGATTATTTCCGTATTGTTTTCCAAAGCATAATCAATCGCTTCGTCCAAAGTAAATACAGTTTTGGATTGACTGTAAATACCAACGGAAAAATAGCTCAATATTAAAATTAAAAATATTTTTTTCATAAATAGTTATTTTCTTTATTTTTAAAATATTCCAGTCCTTTTTGGGACATTATTCCATGAAGATGGTAATTAAAAAATTGTTTGGTTAATTCCCCAAACTCAAATTCATTTAAATTCTCATTGCTTTCATCTGAAAAAATATGAAGTTGTAAAATGTAAAATGTTGATAAAATATTTGGTTCGATATCTTTCCGGTAAACATTTTCTTCAATACCTCGTATTAGGTTTTTTTCTATCATCTGACGTATATAGTCATTGTTGAAATGCTCTACTTTTTTCCAGATATCAGGATAATACCTTTTTAAGTCAAAAAGAACAGATGGTCTTAGTTTACTGTACATATGTAAAATATACTTTGAACTCTTAAGCATTATATCAATGGCATTTTCTGATTCGGAGATCAATTTCATCAGTAATTCACTCTCTGCTTTGATATGACTGGAAACTATTTCATCTACCAGATCATGCTTTTTATTAAATAATTCATAAAGCGTTCTTTTTGAAACATGCAATTGAGTTGCAATATCGTCCATCGTGATCGTCTTGATCCCATACCGGATAAAAAGCTTGGCAGCTTCTTTTAATATTTGATTCTTATTAACCATTATAATCATATAATTAGAAGACAAAGGTATATTAATAACTGCGAAAACTCAAAAGTTTTTTTAAGTTTTCTTTGGAATTTTTAAAACAATAGACATACTTCGTGAAAATATCGATAAAAATCAATGTATGGTTTGTTTTATATTTTCAGAAGATGTTGAATAAAAGTGATATCACAATAATTATCTACATTATTGTATTAATTATAAAAATTTGGATTAATTTAGTATTTTAATTATAAAAGCACATGAAATCAATAACAAATAAGGTTTTCGCATTTCTTTTAGGTATCGGTATTTTATATTTTGTATATGCATATATGTTGAATATTGTTGGATACTTTCTTGTCGCATGGGTATTGTCTATGATGGGTAAACCCATAATGAATTTTTTTCTTAATAAATTGAAACTAAATAAAATTATAATTGGAAACAGTATTAGTGCCATTCTGGTTATGATTGTTTATTTAATATTGTTTTCATTGTTTTTTATAGTTATTTTACCGCCGGTATTAAAGCAGGTTGATATTTTGACCGGTTTAAATTATGCGGAAGTTTTCAAGCCATTTGCTGAACCGTTAAACGGATTAAGGGAGAAATTGATAGAATATAAATTGGCTAATCCTGAAGATTTGAATTCGGAAAGTGCCAAGAAATTTTTTATTAATTTAATAAGATTTGATAGCAACTCAGTTTCAACTGCTTTTTCATCTATAATAAATTTTGCAAGTAATTTGATTATTGG
>Ga0256913_10002036_pt1 | contig 10289 bp, 6 predicted proteins | sample Axial_MatmetaG_FD_185970 | JGI IMG/M metagenome (GOLD analysis project Ga0256913, IMG submission 185970) | Deep-sea worm associated microbial mat communities from Axial Seamount, Juan de Fuca Ridge, Pacific Ocean - Axial_Mat | ecosystem: Environmental > Aquatic > Marine > Oceanic > Microbial...
AATCCCAGTTTTTTTGAATTGGGCCGGCAATAAGCAGTTTATTGTCATCAGTGGTCATGATGGTTTTGGCTTCGGAATGAGCAGTAATACCGGGAATTGGTTCCCACCATTCCTGGATGAATTTTTGTGCGAAAAGGCCCGTAGAAAGAAAAATGAATGTAAAAAGAAAAAGTATTGTTTTCATAGCTTTAAGAATTAATTAATTTTTTTACAAAATAAAGCCGGAAACAGAAAAAAGTCTTGCACTATTTAGTCAAATACTTATACTATTTTGTCATTTTAGGATTTTTGATAAAAAATTGAAGTGTTAATATTGAAATGACAAAGTCTACGATTCACATCCTAAAAAAACAAACCCCCTGTAAACATTAGCTTACAGGGGGTTTATTTTGAGGTACCGGACGGATTCGAACCGCCGTCTAAGGTTTTGCAGACCTCCGCCTAGCCACTCGGCCACGGTACCAGCATTTTTGGGATTGCAAATTTACAAAAAATTTGACTTCTTTAGTTTTTTTGTTAAAAAAGGTTTCAATTATAATTCCAGTTCTAAAGCTACAAAATCCATTTTACCTCCCAAAGGAGGGTTAAGTTTTTTAATCTTCAACTTCGCTTTTACAACAGCAGGAAACTCTTCTTTTACTTTCAGTAAAATCCTTCTTCCAACATGCTCAAGCAAATTCGATTTGGTTTGCATTTCAGCTTTGATAGTTTGATACACAGCCAGATAATTAATCGTGTCAGCAAGGTTATCCGATGCTTCAGCAAGGGTGGTGTCCGTTTCTAAAAAGAGATCGACGTTAAATTTGGTTCCGATGATTTGTTCTTCTTTAAAACAACCATGATAGGCAAAGAACTCCATTCCCTCTATTGAAATTACTGACATGATTAAATGAATGAATGATTAAATGGATAAATGGCAATCATAATAACTGTCTATTCTTTTTTTCCCAGTTTCTGAACTCCGTTTTCCAAACGTTTTAATGTTTCCTCTTTACCAATTAAGGCAATAATATCAAATAAATGAGGTCCCTTTAGCGCACCCACTATTAGCAAACGAAATGCATTCATTACTGCGCCCATACCATACTCCTTCTCTTCAATCCATTTTTTCACAACCTCCTCAGTATGCTCAGTGGTAAATGGTTCGGTTTCAGCAAGCAGTTCTTTAACTTCATTCATCTGTTCAAATGATGCTGCTTTCCAACGTTTTTTAACTGCTTTCGCATCATAGTCATCTGGTGCCACAAAAAAGAAACTGCTTTGCTCCCAAAGGTCGTTTACAAAAGTTGCTCGTTCTTTAACAAGACTAACCACTTTAGTAAGAAATTCTTTATTGGTAGTAATTCCTTTTTCAACCAAAATCGGCATAAACGCTTTTGCCAATTGTGAATTATCTTTTTTTATTAGATATTGATGGTTGAACCATTTGGCTTTTTCAGCATCAAACTTAGCACCTGACTTCCCAACTCTTTCTATTGAAAAAGCATCGGCAAGCTCCTCAAGGGAAAAAATCTCACGCTCGTCACCGGGGTTCCAGCCAAGCAGCGCAAGCATATTAATAAATGCTTCGGGGAAATATCCATCTTCACGATATCCGCTTGAAACATCTCCTGTTTTTGGATCTTTCCATTGTAAAGGAAAAACCGGAAAACCCAATCTGTCGCCATCACGTTTACTCAGTTTACCATTACCATCAGGTTTTAACAACAAAGGTAAATGGGCAAACTGCGGTTCGTCCCAGCCAAACGCGCGATAAAGCAGCACATGAAGCGGTAATGATGGCAACCACTCCTCGCCTCTTATCACGTGCGAAATCTCCATAAGGTGATCATCAATGATGTTAGCCAGGTGATAAGTTGGCATACCGTCACCCTTAAAAAGTACTTTATCATCTAGTACTTTGGTATTAACCTCGACTTTTCCACGAATCATATCATTCATTACCACTACCTCATCATCAGGCATTTTAAACCGAACAACATACGGGGTTCCGCTATCAATAAGCTTTTTTGTTTCCTCTTCCGAAAGTGTCAGCGAATTCCTCATACTTTGACGCTCTGCAGCGTTGTAAGTAAAGGTTCTCTTCTCTGCTTCAAAAAAGGTTCTTTTAGCAGAAAGCTCTTCGGCAGTATCAAAAGCATAATAGGCATTTCCGGAGGTTACCAGCTGCCCGGCATATTGTCTGTACATCTCTTTGCGTTCCGATTGCTTATATGGCCCGAAAGGACCTCCTTTGGTAACTCCTTCATCGAATTCAATACCGCACCATTTAAAGGCTTCTACAATATACTCCTCGGCACCCGGTACAAAACGGGTTTGATCCGTATCTTCGATACGAAGTATAAACTTGCCACCGTTTTTGCGTGCGAAAAGATAATTGTAAAGGGCTGTTCGTACACCTCCTATGTGTAAAGGCCCGGTTGGACTGGGTGCAAAACGAACCCGGATATTGCTACTGCTCATTGTGTTTAATTTTTGAGCGGCAAAGATAACTAAAAAACCCCCGTCAAAAAATAGATTGACAGGGGTTTAATATTGAATTTGAAAAGTCTATTTAATCAGTTTTTTGATCAATTTATTATTATCACTCATCACCTGTACCAAATATGTTCCTTTCGATAAGTTTGATACATCAAAAGAAACCTGTTGATTGGTTGAGTTTTTTTGCAATAAAATCCGTCCTGATAAATCGGAAACAGTAATTATTCTCTCACTATTATCTTTAAAATAAAGGTTTAAATAATCCACTGCAGGATTTGGTCCCATAGTAAAAAAGGCAGGATTCTCATCTATTTCAGGCAAATCAAGGATCAAGCTGTTTATTTTCTCCATTGTCCAGTTATCGGGATCAATTTCAATACTGTATACTTTTTTCTCCTGAGCTGAAATAAAGAAGTTGAAATTTTGTGTTTGTTCAAATCTCACAACAGAATCGGTTCCGTCATCAAAAGTCAGTTTAACATCAAGCAGCATTTTGAATAACGGTGTTGTTGCCGAAGTCGTCTGGGTAGAGGCCAAATGAAACTCCTTCAGGTTTTCATCATAAAACCATTCAAGGTCATATATGGGATAGCCTTCGCCGTAATACCACTGATCAAAATAGTAATCCCAGTCCTTTCCCGTTACATCTTCTACTACGTTTTTAAAATCTTCACCGGTGGCTGTACTGTCGCCATATTGTGTTTGGTATTGACCCAGACAATCGAAAAAGAGATCATCATCCTGAATTTCGTGGCGCAGCGTATGAATGATTGCAGCACCTTTATCGTATGATAATCTACCGTTAAAAATTCTCCATTCGTTTCCGGGATGGATTTCATCTTCCGGAATATAAATGGTTCCACCCGGCTTCGACATGGCACTGTTCTGTGCACTTTTAATAAATTGCTGAGCCTCACTCCACCCTTTCAGGTTTTCATTGGCCAGATAATCAGAATAAGTAGCAAAGCCTTCATTTACCCATATATCCTGCCATGTGGCACAGGTAACATTATCGCCAAACCACATGTGCCCCATTTCGTGAGCCACCAAATGAAAGCCGAAACCACCAATAGTTGTCATGGTCTGATGTTCCATTCCGCCACGTAACTGCGTTAAACAATGACCATATTTTTCATCATGGAACGGGTACAAAATGTAAAGGTCAGAGTATAACTCCAATATCGGAACCGACTCATCAATATCACTTTGGTAATTATTTAAATATCCGGGATCGTTGTATATAAAATTCTGAATCAAAACTGAATCACCGTTTAAATCGGCAGGATGAGCATAAATACTATAATCCAAATAATCGGCAACAGCAAACGAAAGCAAGTAATAATCGATGGCATGATGTGTTTTCCACTCGTAGCGGGTTTTCCCGTTTCCAAGGTCAACCGTGTTGGTTAAAACTCCTTCTGAACCCGCTATATTATCTGAAGAACAAGTTAAAAATACCCAAGCCGAATCGGCTTTGTCTTCCAAATCCTGCTTTACCGGAAACCAGTCTTTGGCGGCAAACGATTCAGATAGCGTCCAGGTTACATCTTTATTCCAATTGTCGCTGTGTTCGTGCGTAACGCCTGCAAAAAAGCCACCGGAAGGAGGCGAACCATGATAATACACTTTAGCAGTAATACTCTCTCCCTGCTGAACGGCATCAACAGCGTAGAGCACGTTATTACCATCGCGTGTAAAGCCGGTATATTTTACATCATTGAAAAAGAAAGAATCAATGGTCATTTCCGGAATAAGTTCAAAAGCAAATGTATCCAGAACAGAAGCGGTTACCTCGGCAGTAATACTTCCGTTACCCGCCACATAGGTGGAAGCACTGGTAACCTCAATATCCAGCCAGTAAAACTTAACATCATAATCGTTAAGATTGTCATTTTGCCAGTTGTAAATATATTGCAGGGCTTTTTGATTTGAATCTGGAACGTGTGAACAACGCTTCTTCCAGTTAAACGCATCGTTGTATTGTCCAAAAGATGAAAAATAGAACAATGTTAAAATAATTGAAGTAAAAAGATGTTTCATATTAAATGTAATTAAGTACTGTGGTTCGAATTCATATCTTTGCCAAAGATATTGAAAAGACAGAAACGAAAACCCTTTGGTTGCCCATGCAGGATGATTTTAAAATATTAATAGGTAAACTAAATGCTTTTATCAGAAAGTATTACAAAAGTCTTCTCATAAAAGGGTTACTGCTTTCATTTACTGCCGTTTTACTACTTTACCTATTCTTTGACTTTATTGAATATTTTGCGTGGATGGGAAAAACAGGAAGACAAATCCTGTTTTTTAGTTTCTTATTATTTACGTTTATTGTTTTCATCTATTGGGTTGTTGTTCCATTATTGAAACTGTTCCGAATAGGAAAAACCATTACCTATGAAGAGGCAGCAAAAATTGTGGGAAAGTTTTTTCCTGAAGTTGAAGACAAACTGGTAAACGTTCTTCAACTGAAAAACAAAGAAAAAGAGGTTTCAAAAGAAGAAATTGAATTGTTACTGGCCTCTGTTTCACAAAAAACAATAGAACTGAAACCGGTTCCTTTTACAAAAGCCGTCGACTTTAAGAAAAATTTTAAATATGTAAAGTATTTTATCCCGGTCTTTTTAATTGCACTGGCAATTTTATTAATCTACCCTTCGTTTATTACAGAACCTTCCGGTAGAATCGTTCATTTTACCGATCATTTTGAAAAACCTTTACCTTTTAAAGTTAATATTATCAACGATTCGCTAACTGTAGTTCAGCATGAAGATTTTATGCTTCAGGTAGAAATAACAGGCGAGGAAATACCCAATGATGTATATGTGCAAAGTACGGGGTTTAATTATAAACTATATCAGGTTCAACCGGGTTTGTATGAGTACACTTTTAAAAATGTAAATACCGATTTTGTTTTTCGAATTACTACCGAAGAATATCAATCAAAGGAATATCAATTAAAAGTATATCCTAAGCCGTTGATTTATTCGTTTGATGTGGTTTTGAATTACCCGTCTTACCTAAAGAAAAAGCAAGATGTTATTTCAGGACTTGGTGATTTAACCGTTCCTGAGGGGACTGTAATTCAGTGGCGAATACACACAAAAGATGCTTCCGAAGTAACCTTTCTTATGGATGATTCATCACTCCTCGCCACGCTGATTAATGAAAATACCTACACTTTAAAAACAACGGCTTTACAATCTTTTCGTTACAGTCTTTTAGCCTCAAATAATTTCGTAACGGGACAGGATACCTTAAGTTATTCGGTTCAAACTATCGCTGACGAGTACCCAAAAATCAGTGTTGAGGAATATACCAGTAAGAATTTTATGGGATACGTTCAACTCACGGGTTCAATAAGCGATGACTACGGATTCCATTCTTTAAGAGTGTTGTATAAAAATGAAAAAGATGAAGCATGGTCGGTAAAAAAGTTAACAATCGACAAGGGAAGCCCTGAACAATACTTTAGATACGACTTTCAATTGCTGAATATGGGATTAAAGCCGGGTGATGGTTTTAATTATTATTTTGAAGTAAGGGACAACGATGCGCTGCATGGGTATAAAACAACCAGAAGTGTTACAGGTTATGTTAAGCTGCCCGATCCAAATGAAATTGGAAAAGCTGCTGACAGCACTTCGGATATGGTTAAACAGTCGATGCAAAAACGAATAAAAGAACTTGAAGAACTGAACAAACAAGCTGATGAGTTTAAACTCGACTTATTGGACAAAAAAGATCTAAACTGGGCTGATAAACAAAAATTGTCGGAACTCTTAAACAGAGAAAAAGAAGTTCAAAAGCAGCTGGATGAATTACAAAAACTAAATGAAGAGATCAAGAACCTTGAAGAAGCCATTAAGAAAAAAGCAGATCCTGAGCTGATGAAAAGGCTGGAAGAACTTCAAAAAATGTTTGAAGAACTTAATGATAAAGAGCTTCAAAAAGAATTGGAGAAAATGAAGAAAGATCTTGATAAAATGGATAAGGATAAGCTCAGCAAGTTTCTGGATGAGATGAAAAAGAAAAATGAAACACTGAAAGACAACCTGGAGCAAAACCTTGAGTTGTTTAAACAGATGGAAATCGAAAAAAAGGTTAACGAAACAGCAGAAAAACTTTCAGCATTAGCAGAGAAACAAGAGAACCTTTCAGAGAAAACAAAAAATAAAGCAAACAATAAAGAACAGCTGGCTAAGGAGCAAGAGGAGATAAAAAAAGAACTTAAAGAAATTGAAAAAGAGATAGATGAAATTTCGGATCTTGATAAAGAACTTGAGGAACCGTTCAAGATAGAGAAAGACTCTGCTTCGATGAAAGATATCAAGAACGACATAAAAAACGGTCAGGAGCAGTTACAAAAAAACAAAAGAAAAAAATCATCCGACAATCAAAAAGATGCTGCTTCTAAAATGAAGAAGATGTCGAAAACCATGTTGCAGATGATGATGGAAGCTATGCAACAACGTGCCGGCGAAGATATGGAAATGGTTCGCAGGTTACTGGATAACCTTTTAGATTTAAGTTTTCAGCAGGAAGGGTTAATAAAAGAAATAGGAAGCCTCTCTACCAAAGATCCTAAATTTGTTACAAGTACCGAACAGCTCAGGTCGGTAAAAGACGGATTTAAAATCATTCACGACTCACTCTCGGCAATAGGTAAACGACAGGTTTTTATTCAGCCATTTATCATCCGTGAAACAGAAAGTGTTGAAACAAATATCGCCAATGCCATTAGTCAAATGCAGGAGCGACAAAAAGGAAAAAGCCTCAGTCAACAACAATATGCTATGACCCATATGAACAACCTTGCTCTAATGCTGGAAGAAGCATTGAACAAGATGAAACAAAACATGAATAGCAGTAGCAGCAAAGGAGGAAAATCCTGTCCGAACCCCGGCAAAGGAAACAAACCCAGCTTAAACAAATTAATGCAGATGCAAGAGGGGCTCTCAAGCGGTCTTAAAAAAGGTAAAAAAGGCGAAGGCAAGAAAAACAAAAACGGTAAAAAAACACCCGGCGACGAAGATGGAGACAGCAGCTCCGAATTAGCAAAAATGGCAGCCATCCAATATGAAATAAGACAACGCCTTCAGGAATATATTGAAGAACTAAAAAGCAATGGTGGAAACGGAAATGCACTTAACGATGTGTTAAAAGAGATGGAGAAAACGGAAGATGATATTATCAACCGTAGAATTAATCAAGAGACAATTGAACGCCAGAAAAAAATAAAAGTACGATTATTAAAAGCCCAGAATGCTGAGATGCAGCGTGAAAAGGAAAAAAGACGCGAGTCGGAAGAGGGTAAAAATAGCAGAAATAGAAACCTAAATTCAGATTTAAAGTATAAAAAGAGTGAATTTGGACAGGAGGGAATAATTCAAATGAAACCGATTGAGTTAAACTTTTACCTAAAGTCTGTTTTTAAAAAATATCTCTATAAAATTGAGTTGGAAAATGACAAAACTAAATAATGCCGTTGAACTTATTGTTGATAAATCGAATCAATATATCATTGAGCAATTCGTTGAAGAGGTCAGCGACAAATTAATGATTAATGATACTTATTTCGGAAACCTTATCTCCGGATTAAACGATTTCTATTCCTTATTGATTGATATTCAGCCTGATACGTCTATCAAGGTTGCTTATATAACTGATTATCAGAGTATATCGTTTCTTTTTTATGGTGTTTCACGTGAAACAGCTTCTCTTTTTGAAAATACTACCGAAAACAGCTTGGATAAGATTGATGATTCCGTTTTTATTATATCCAACCTAACTGAAAGTATTGAGGTTTCTCAAGACGGTGTTGTGCTAACTTTCGACATCGGTGCAATGAACCGTAAAATTTATGATTATCGTAAAACGATACTGTCAGAATATTTGAAGGGACAACGCATTTCAAAATCTATTGAATCGCATGATAAGTTTTGATTCAGATTATGATGAATTTGACCTGGAAAACAAATCCATTTTCCAAAAATGGTTAAAAGACGTAATTACTCAAGAGGGCAAAACACCGGGGGACATTCACTATATTTTTTTAACCGATTCGGGATTACTGGAAATTAATCAACAGTTTTTAAACCATCACGATTATACAGATATCATCACTTTCCCTCTTTCCGAATCTGAACAAATTATCAGAGGGGAAATCTATATTAGTTTAGATCGGGTTAAAGAAAATGCATTATTGAACAATGTCAATTTCTATCAGGAATTTGCCCGGGTTTTGGTTCATGGTGTTTTACATTTACTGGACTATAACGACCATACCAAAGAAGAAAAACATCAAATGCGGTCGAAAGAAAATTATTACCTAAATTTGCTCCCTCAATAAAGTTCCACGTGAAACAGAATGATGTTTGAAGAATATGACATAATTGTTGTAGGTGCTGGTCATGCCGGTTCTGAAGCAGCAGCGGCAGCTGCCAATATGGGCTCGCGAACCCTGTTAATCACGATGAACATGAATGCCATTGCACAAATGTCGTGTAATCCGGCTATGGGTGGAATTGCCAAAGGTCAGATTGTACGCGAAATCGATGCGCTGGGGGGCTATTCGGGACTTGTAACAGACCGATCGATGATCCAGTTCAGAATGCTGAATAAATCAAAAGGACCAGCCATGTGGAGCCCAAGAGCCCAAAGCGACAGAATGTTGTTTTCGGCAGAATGGCGTAATCTGCTAGAACAAACACAAAATCTCGATTTCTGGCAAGATACGGTAATTGGATTGTTAATTACCAACAACAGAATTGCTGGTGTTAAAACAGCCATGGGCCAGGAAATAAAAGCAAAAGCAATCATTTTAACAAATGGAACTTTCCTTAACGGAATTATTCATATCGGACAGAAAAAATTCGGAGGAGGCCGAATTGGTGATCCACCATCCAATGGTATAACAGAACAACTTGTTAAATTAGGGTTCGAAGCTTTAAGACTTAAAACAGGAACACCTGTTCGCGTTGACGGACGTACCATTGATTTTTCAAAAATGGAAGAACAAACGGGTGATGTAGACCCAAAAAACTTCTCCTTTCTTGAAAAAACTCCACTGAATAAACAAAGAAGCTGCTGGATTACCTACACCTCACCTGTTGTACACGATACTTTAAAACTTGGATTTAGCGAATCACCAATGTTTACAGGCCGAATAGAAGGAGTAGGCCCAAGATATTGCCCTTCGATTGAAGATAAAATTGAAAGATTTTCTGATAAATCGCGCCACCAGCTTTTTGTTGAACCCGAAGGTTGGAATACAGTAGAATATTATGTGAACGGCTTTTCAAGTTCGTTACCCGACCATATTCAACTTAAAGCTTTAAGACGAATCCCGGGGTTTGAAAATGCTAAAATATTTCGTCCCGGTTATGCCATCGAATATGACTATTTCCCCCCAACTCAGTTAAACTATTCTTTAGAAACAAAGCTTATTGACGGGCTTTATTTCGCTGGTCAAATAAACGGTACAACGGGTTACGAAGAAGCAGGAGCACAAGGATTGATGGCCGGAATTAATGCCCATTTAAAACTTAAAGAGAAAGATCCGTTTATCTTATCCAGAGCTGAAGCATACATTGGTGTTTTAATAGATGACTTAATTACTAAAGGGGTTGATGAACCCTACAGGATGTTCACATCAAGAGCTGAATACAGAATCCTTTTAAGACAGGATAATGCAGATTTAAGGCTTACTCCATTATCATATAAATTAGGGTTAGCTTCCAAAGAACGCTTTGATAAAGTGTTGGCCAAAGAAGAAAAAGTTAAATCACTTATTAGCTTTATTAAAA
>Ga0256913_10002037_pt1 | contig 10284 bp, 8 predicted proteins | sample Axial_MatmetaG_FD_185970 | JGI IMG/M metagenome (GOLD analysis project Ga0256913, IMG submission 185970) | Deep-sea worm associated microbial mat communities from Axial Seamount, Juan de Fuca Ridge, Pacific Ocean - Axial_Mat | ecosystem: Environmental > Aquatic > Marine > Oceanic > Microbial...
ATTCAGCGGGATGATGCGCTTTAAGATATGCAACTTGATACGACACTAATGCAAATGAAGCGCTATGTGATTTGTTAAAAGCATAGCCGGCAAAAGATTCAATTTGCTTCCACAATTTAAGAGCAATTTTTTCAGAATATCCTTTTACTTTACATGATGAAAAAAACTTATCGGAAAGATTTTTCATCAACTTGTGCGAACGCATCTTGCCGCTCATTGCACGACGCAGAAGATCCGCTTCCTCACGGGCAAGCCCCGCAATGTGATGCGCCACTTTTATCACATCCTCTTGATAGATCATCACTCCGTAAGTTTCACCAAGATGCTCTTCCATTTCCGGCACTAAATATCTTCTGCGACTCGGGTCTCTATGCCTTTCAACAAATTCCCTCATCATCCCGCTCTCTGCCACACCCGGACGAATGATGGAACTTGCCGCGACAAGCATTTCGAATGTATGACAATCAAGTTGTTTGAGTAAAGAACGCATACCGGGCGACTCAATATAAAAGCACCCTATTGTATTTCCATTGCGGATTAGATCTTTGGTTGCCTCATCATTAAAAAGCATTTCGTAATCAAAAATATCAAAACCTACTTTGGTTGGAATGTGTGTATGAAGTCTGGGTATGCTGCGTTGTATTTTCCCTTTTTCGTCAGAAAAGAAATCATACATATCTATTAGATTGGTTTCGATATTTTCAGTAAACTTCATCATTATAATTAGTGCTCATCCGTACACTAATTATAAGATTAATTTCAGAAGATTGCAACTGATAATTTGTTGGAATTATAAATTCGAGAAGTTGATTCTATTAAAATAAAATAAGACTAAACAAATTATTATTATCAATCTTTAGCCGATTTATTTTGCAGCAATAATAAGCTCTGCAAATTCACGGAAAACACCATCGCCCCCTTTTCTTTTGCAAATATAATCTACAGACTTTAATACGGAATCAACAGCATCATTGGGGCATGCGGAAAAGCCTACAGCATTAATTATAGGGAGGTCATTTATATCGTCACCAAGATAAGCAACGTTTTCCAAAGTGATATTTCTTTCGTTGCAAAGTTCTTCCAGTTTTTCCAATTTGTTCCAAGTACCGGCAATAACAAAATCCATTTTCAGTCTTTTGTTACGTACTTCAATTAAGTCGGGACCATCGGTCGAAATTATTCCGCATTCTAGTCCGAACTCTTTTAGCCTTCTCGTAGCAATTCCGTCTTTAACATTAAATTTTTTCATTACCAACCCTTCTTGGGTATAGTATAAACCACCATCGGTTAGAACGCCATCGACATCGGTAATAACAAGTTTGATCTTTTGAAGTTTATTATTAAAGTTTGTCATTTTTAGTCCAATGATTAAATTAAAATTTAAATTACAGTTTTATCGAAACAAATTCATAGTTGTTTTTAATTGAGATTTAGAAGAGATAAAATGAGATGAATTACTGTTTTTGTAATTTAGCTTTAAATTTACAAAAACTTTTTGATTTGTTGCAAGTATTAAATTAATATTAATTATGCAAAATTATTTGACCTTAACCGTATAATCTTTTTATTATTACAGTTGAAAATAAAAACCTAATTAACTTATTTACTCATAATCATAGGGATGCTATATGATGAAAATTTACAAAACCTTAGTACTGATGCTCATGATGTCATCAGCACTTCTGGCTCAGAAATATTCTATTTCTGGGACTGTCACCAGTGCACAAACTGGTGAAAAATTAGTGGGGGCTAATGTTTACGTTAAAGGTACTACAATGGGTGCTGCAACTGACGAGAATGGTAATTATAAAATACCATCATTAAAGGCTGGCGAATATACCGTTGTATGTAGCTACATTGGTTTTGAAACAGTAGAGGAAAATATCAATCTTACTAACAATATGGAATTGAATTTTTCCTTGAAAGATTATCAATTCTCTCTTAATGTAACGGTACTTGCTGACCGAGCAAAAGAGAGAGAAACTCCGGTTGCTTTTACAAATATTGATAAAAAGCAAATGGAAAAACAATTAGGCTCAAGAGATATTCCATTAATACTGAACACTACTCCTTCAGTGTATGCAACTGCACAGGGTGGTGGTTCTGGTGATGCTAGAATCAACATTCGTGGTTTTGATCAAAGAAATATTGCAATTATGATCAATGGTGTTCCTGTAAATGATATGGAAAATGGTTGGGTTTATTGGTCAAACTGGGATGGTCTTGGTGATGCTACATCATCAATTCAGGTACAAAGAGGTTTGAGTGCTGTTAACTTAGCTACACCTTCAATAGGTGGTACTATGAACATTATATCAGACCCAACTTCACAAAAATTTGGCGTTTACTTAAAACAAGAATTTGGTAATGCTGGATTTTTAAAAACTTCTATAAATGCTAGCTCGGGTAAGATGGGCAAGTTTTCTTTTAACTTAAATGCCGTTAAAAAAACCGGTAATGGTTTAATTGATAAAACTTGGACAGATGCTTGGGCATATTATGCAGGTTTAAGTTATGAACTTAATAGCTCGAACCGTTTAGAACTTTATGCACTAGGCGCTCCTCAACGCCATGGTCAAAATCTTTATAAACAAAATGCTGCTGCTTATAGCCATGACTTTGCTAAAAATGAATTAGGATACTCAGATGCAGATTTAGCTTCAGTTTATGAGAAGGGACGATTTTATAACCAGAACTGGGCACCTGTTGATCCTTCTTACAAAGGTCAACAATGGTGGAATGAAAGTGCTGGTGAAAGATATGATCCTACTTTTATTAACGAAAGAGAAAACTTCTTCCATAAACCAATTGTTAACTTAAACTGGTATTCACAATTCTCTAAGAAATTCAGTTTGTACACTACTGCTTATTGGTCAGGTGGTCACGGTGGCGGAACCGGTACTTATGGTAAATTGGTTAGACAACCTGCAGTTCCTGGCAACGCTTGGTATAAGAGCCCTCCATGGTCTTGGGATTGGAATGCAACAATTGCAAATAACCGTAACAACACTGACAGTCTAGGAAACGATCTTGGCTCAGCTGGTATCTTAAGAAACAGTCGTAACAACCAATGGACTGTTGGCTTAATCTCTAAAGCATATTGGAAATTAACCGATAATTGGAAAACTTCATTTGGTATTGATTGGAGAAAAGCTGAGATTGATCACTTTAGAGAAGTTAGAGATCTATTAGGTGGTAGCTATTTCTTATATACTGGTAATGAGTTTGATACTCCTGAACAACAGAAGAAAAAACTTGGTGACAAGATTGCATATTATAACACCAATACAGTTGATTGGTTCGGAGCATATCTGCAAGGTGAATATACAAAAGATAGAATCACCGGTTACGGAACAGTTGGCTGGTCAATGATTTCTTATGGTTATACTAACCATTTTAAGAAAGCTGCGACTGGTGGTGGTGAATTAACTTCTTCCACAGACTGGATAAACGGATATCAAATCAAGGGTGGTGCTAGTTATCGTTTTACTGGTGTTAACAGTATCTTCTTTAACGCTGGTTATGTAAGTAAAGTGCCGATTTTTGATCAAGTAATTAACGACAGAGACGGTACAGTTGCTACTGATCCTACAAACGAAACCTTTACATCATTCGAGTTAGGAACAAATAATAAATTCGCTGATGGTAAAGTAAATACTAATCTTAACTTATACTATACTACATGGATGGATAGAGCAAACAGAGTTTCAATTCAAGACCAAGCTGGTAATGACAACTTAATTCTTCTTAAAGGTATTGACGCTCGTCATATGGGTGTTGAATTTGAAGTTAATTGGATGCCTGTTTCATTATTAAGATTAGACGGAACTGTTTCATTCGGTAATTGGGTTTACACTGATGATGTAAATGGTACTTATGTTGATTATTCCGGTGGTACACCAACTGAAAAAGATTATAACTATTACATCAAAGATTTAAAGGTTGGCGACCAACCTCAAACAGGTTTAGTTTTAGGTGCTACAGTATATCCTGTTAAAGGAATGTCATTCCAAGTACTCTGGAGCATGTATTCAAGTATGTACGCTAATTGGGAACCAACAAGTAGAACAGATCCTGCTGATAGAGGACAAAGTTGGAAAACTCCTTCTTATAATATCTTGGATCTTCATTTCTACTATGCATTACCATTCAACTTTTCTGGTGTATCTTTCCAAGTATTTGCACATGCATTTAACTTGTTAGATACTATATATATTCAGGATGCTACAGACAATAGTAAGTATAATGGAATCAGAGGAGCTGCAAGTCACTCTGCACAAAGAGCAGAAGTATTCTTTGGAATACCTCAATCATTCAATGGTGGTATTTCAATTGCATTTAACTAATAAGGCTTCATTAAGGTTACGCCTTATAGATAGTTGAATAAAATATATAGTTTCAAAAAACCTCCACAAATGTGGAGGTTTTTTTTGCACTCTACTCAAAATAAAATTACTGAGGCATCAATAACTTTTTAATATATTTGAACAATGCTTTATAATTTTTAGTCTATAAACAATCGGTTTAATAATTATGAAAAAAACATTTTTGGTTTTCCTATTATTAGTATCAGGATTACTATATGCACAAAATCGTCCTTATGTTTTGCTTGTTTCGTTTGATGCATTTAGATGGGATTATCTGGATAGAGACATAACACCTAATTTGGATAAAGTAATTGAGAAAGGAGTTCGTGCATTATCACTTAGATCCGTATCCCCTTCAAAAACTTTCCCGAATCATTATTCAATAATTTCCGGTATGTATGCCGAAAACCATGGAATAATATTTAATTCATTTGAAGATATTCATACGGGAGATTTTTATCGCATTGGTGATACCAGTGCAGTACGTAATCCTAAATGGTATAAGGGTGAAGCATTTTGGGAGACTGCAGAAAAAAATGGGATCACAACTGCAAGCTACTTCTGGCCGGGTTCCGAAATGAATGACCCGAATAGAAGACCTACATACTTTAAGCACTATAAACACACAGAACCTTACAGAAATAGAATTGACGGAGTAATTGATTGGCTTCAATTATCTTATAAAGAAAGACCTCATTTTATTACTCTTTATTTTCATGATACCGATACATACGGGCACCGATACGGCCCTAACTCGCCGGAGATTAATCAATCGATACAAAGACTGGATACATTAGTCGGTTATCTAAATGATAAACTTACGAAAATTGGAATGATCGACAGCGTAAATGTAATTTTTGTTTCGGACCACGGTATGACTGAAATAGACACCTCACGAACCGTAAACATTGAGAAACTATTAAGCGGGTTAAATTATAAATTGGGCGGGGCAACAACGTTGGCAATGATTGAACCAAGTCAAAAAGATTACGATTCTGTGTTAGTTCGTCTTAAAAAAAATAATACTCATTACACAGTTTATGAAAAAGATAATTTACCAGAGTATTATCACCTAAAAAATAACGATAACATTTTCTCAATTATTCTTTCTGCTGATCTCGGTTGGTCATTGGTGAATTCCAAACAACTGGCAAAGATGAAGAAAAGAAACAATAAAGGGAATCATGGCTACGATAAAGATTACTTGGATATGCAAGGAATTTTTGTAGCTACCGGTCCCAACTTTAGAACAAACTATAAAACCGGTACACTCTGGAATATTGATATATATCCGCTGCTATGCAAAATATTCAACATTTATCCCAATCCTAAAATAGATGGAAAACTGGACAGAATTGAGTTCGTACTTAAGTAGGTTATCAATCTAATAAATAGAATAATATATGAATGAGATATTAAATATAGAATACCAAAAACATACATTGCAAAACGGATTGGAAGTAGTACTATACAAAGATAATAGCCTTCCGATCGTATCTGTGAATATTTGGTATAAAGTCGGCTCGGCAAATGAAATAGAGGGGAAAACCGGATTTGCACATTTGTTTGAACATATGATGTTTCAAGGCTCTAAACATGTTCCTAAGGAAATGCACTTCCGATATATCGAAGAAGCAGGCGGTAACCTTAACGGCTCAACAAGTATGGACAGAACAAATTATTACGAAACCGTTCCATCAAACTCTTTGGAATTGGCTTTGTGGTTAGAGTCGGATAGAATGGGCTTTTTACTTGATGCCCTTACACAGGAAAAACTTGATAACCAAAAAGACGTTGTAATGAATGAACGCAGACAACGTTACGACAATCAACCATACGGTTTAGCTTGGGAATTGATCTTCTCAAATCTTTTCCCGAAAGATCATCCTTATCATTGGCCTACAATCGGATGGATGGAGGATATCGAAAAGTTTGAACTTGACGATGTGAAAAAATTCTTCAAAACTTATTACTCTCCCAACAATGCAAGTCTTGTTATCGGAGGCGATATTGAATATGATGAAACTCTGGAATTAGTAAAAAACTATTTCGATGAAATTCCAAGCGCTAATTCAATTCCGGAAATTCAAGTTCCTCAAACCGGATTAAAAGAGAACAAGAAAATTATTCATCACGATAATGTACAGTTATCAAAATTATATATTACATGGGAAACCACAAAACTTTATGAGAAAGATGATGCCGCGCTTGATATTCTTGCCGATATTTTAACCGGTTCCAAAAATGGAAGATTGTTTAAATCATTGGTGTTTGAAAAACAGATTGCACAAGATGTTGTGAGCTTCCAATACTCTGGTAATCTTACGGGAATGTTTATTATTATGGCTACTGCAAAACCAGGTGTAGAATTAGACAAAATTAAAAACGAAATACTGAAAGAATTAAAACAAATAGAAGAAGAAGGGATTACCATTGCCGAATTAGAACGATCACAAAACGCTATCACATCTTCATTTATTTATTCACTGCAAAACTTAAATTCGTTAGTAGATCAAATCAATAACTATAATACAAATTTAGGTGAACCCAACTCATTTCTCTTTGACTTGAAGAGAATGACAAACTTAAATATTGACGATGTAAGCGGCATGACAATAAAATATTTGAACAAGCCTTTTGTTGAACTCCAAATTGTACCTAAGGAGGTTGAAGTTGAAAGTGAATAGATCGGTTGCTCCGGAGATAAAAGATAAACTGGAATTTCATTTGCCTACAATCAAGCAGTTCCAATTAAACAACGGGTTGCGGGTTATTTTTGTTAAAAAAGACAATCTGCCAATAGTTCAGATGAGTTTAATAGTAAACGCAGGAAGCCGATTTGACCCGGCAAACAAAAGCGGGTTATCATATTTAACTTCAATGCTAATTGACGAAGGAGCCGGCGAATATTCTGCGCTTGAACTCGATAATGAAATCGAATCGCTTGGTTCAATATTCGGTGTTTCAACAGATAGCGATTTGATATATATGAATATGCTTTCAATCAAAGATAAATTTGAAAGATCGTTAGAATTGCTTTCAACTGTTTATGCTTCTCCCCTTTTTACCGATGAAGATTTCGAAAGGGAAAAGAGAAAATTACTTACTAAGATTGTCCGTAATTACGATGAACCCTCTTATATTGCATCGAACAATTTTAGAAATTTGGTGTATAACATAACTCCATATGCACATCCTATACTTGGGACTTCGCAAGAAGTGGAAACCGTTACCAACGACGAAGTGAAACAATTTTATAAAAACACATTCTTGCCTCAGAATTCATACTTAATTGTCGTAGGTAACATTACGCAATCAGAACTCGAGGAAAAGTTAAATAAATATTTTAACTCCACTTCATTTGAATCAAATAATACCGATAATATTTCCTCACCGATTGAAAATGATTCCAATATTTATTTTATCCATAAGGATGGCGCTGCACAATCGGAGATAAGAGTAGGACATCTTTCCAACAAACGCACCGATGCTGATTACTTTCCTAAAGTAATAATGAATTCTATTTTAGGCGGACAATTTTCCAGCAGATTAAATTTGAATTTACGAGAGGATAAAGGATTTACCTATGGAGTTTCATCCGGTTATTATTACAATAAATATTTCGGCTATTTCCAAATCGCAACTTCCGTTGATAGCAAAAATACAGGTGAGACTTTAGCCGAAATAAACAAAGAAATAAACGGGCTTAAACAAAATATATCGATCGAAGAAATAAATTTTGCCAAGTCATTTCTAGTTAAACGCTTCCCATCAATGTTTGAAACTTATACACAGATTGCAAATAATTTAACATCTCTTGTGCATTACTCTTTGGATAAAAATTATTTCAACAATTACATACAAAACGTTGAACGTTGTACTAAAGAAGAAATTGAAAAAGCGGCTCAGAAAAATATTGTTACGGACAAGATGATCTACGTTGTAGTTGGGAATGCAGATGAAGTTCTTCCTCAGTTATCTTCAATTTCGGATAGCAATGTTATTGAATTAGATAAGTTCGGGAATAAAGTTTAACTTTGTTAAAACTCTTTTACGTTTGCCAGTTTACAGATTGGCTTAAAATCTCTATCATTATGCAATAAATACAAATTGTTATCTTTTGCAATTTGTACTATGAGACAATCAATTGTACTTCTTACCGTAATCCCTTTTTTTCTCAAATTAAAAAACAACTTTGCCGAATTTTCATAACTTTTGAATATATCAATCGGATGATAGAATATTTGTGTGGATAAATACTCTTTAAGTAAATTAAACTCCGATAAATTCTTCGCTCCTTGAAGTATCTCCTGATAAATTAGTGATGTAATACCAAAAGGTATTTTCCGTTCAATAATATCCTCCAATTTTTTAGAGGAAATGTTTTTCTTACCCTTTAAGAAATCTATTAAAACAGAACTGTCAACTAAAACCATAATTCTTATCTATATTTCTTATAATTATAATTATCCGAGAAGTTTATTTTTCCTTTCAGTTCCAGTAAGTTCTTTCTCTTTTTGCTTTCTACAAACTCAATTAAAGCTTCTCTAATTAAATCTTTTTTCGTTTTTGCTTTACTATACTTAAAAGCTTCTTCAACTATTTTATTATCTAATACGATATTTGTTCTCATATATACACCTATGTTTACACATAATTATACACATAAATATTTAAAATGGCAATATGGATGTAGGAAGGAATTACTGATCAAGTTTCGGCTTAACCACTTTGTCTCCCTTTTTTAATTGCTTTTCAATTAACGGAACCAGTGTAACAAAGTCATCATACATTACTAAAAATGTTTCTCCCTTCTTACCTCTTAGACTAGTAGTATAAAACTGAAATAATGAGACCAATTGTTTTTTGCTATCGGCTTTTAACGGTGTTAAATAACTCAATGGTAAAATTTTTATCCCTCGTTTTTCAAACTCATCTTTTATTAAGCTATAAATCTTCGAATCATATATCTTGGAATTCTTATCTATTAAATAAACTACTCTACGCCCATATGTAATAATTATTTCCTTGATATTGTTTATCAAACGCTGTTTTGTGAAATCCTCATCGAGTTCAAAACGTGAATCACTAATTTCATCGTTTATTAAAACAACATAATCACATCTTAGTTTATTTAAAATTTCCGAGCTGTATTCTGATGGAATAAAAGCAACGGCATAATTAATATAGAGTTTAGAGAGATCATCGAGTGCTTCATCGTCAACTTGATCATCAATCTTAATTACAAAACCATATTCGGCAAATTCACGTTTAATTCTTCTGCTGTGAATAAGATTTGCATCAAGTTTTAGAAATCCATTTGAAGTAATTTTCAACTCCGAATTGCTGTAATTTTTATTCTCAATAGATTCAACCTTAACAGGTTGATTCACGAACTCAGCATTAACATCTTTAATAAACGACGCTATGGAAACATCAAGAGGAAGTTTTATTTTATAGATATATTCAAGAGAATCTGAAGTTTTACGTTTGGGAGAAGTTTTAGTGATCCAGTCATTAATTATACCGTAATCGTTTAATATTTTTATGAACTTTTCTTCAATTTTACTTTTAGATAGTTCATGAACAATTACTACTTTGTCTTTCGTATATCTTTCCAATAAAACATTACTGATAATCAATAATATTGAAACTGCTATAAGTGCATAAATAAGTTTTCTTTTTATGAGCATTGATAAATCTAGTAATGTTACTTTTTAAAATCCGGTTTTCTTTTTTCCAAGAATGCGGCGGTTCCTTCACTGAACTCATCCGTATCACAACATTCACCGAATAGTTCAGCTTCATATTTTAATCCTTCATCAAGAGGAAGTTGATAAGCAGCATTAACAGCTTTAATAGCAGCCGATACTGCAAAACTTCCTTTTGCAATAATCTTTTCAGCCATCTCAATAGC
>Ga0256913_10002038_pt1 | contig 10278 bp, 4 predicted proteins | sample Axial_MatmetaG_FD_185970 | JGI IMG/M metagenome (GOLD analysis project Ga0256913, IMG submission 185970) | Deep-sea worm associated microbial mat communities from Axial Seamount, Juan de Fuca Ridge, Pacific Ocean - Axial_Mat | ecosystem: Environmental > Aquatic > Marine > Oceanic > Microbial...
CACCTCACCCCTTCCCCCCCCCTGTCTGCTGCAGGCAGGCTCTTCTAAAGGAAGAGAGGGAAAGACATCAAACAACGGATTCTCCCCTCTCCGGCTCGGAGAGGGGCCGGGGGTGAGGCCTCACAGAAAATATTATGAGACCAAATTTTAAGAATATAAATTTCAGGACGCCGGGCACCGCAACAGATACCAAGGCCTGGGAGAAACAGCACGGAATTAGGAAAGAATGGGAAACATCGGAGAGGATACCTCTGAAAGGCGTTTACACAAAGGAAGACCTTGAGGGCATGGAGCATCTGAACTATGCTGCCGGCCTGCCTCCTTTCCTTCGCGGCCCGTACTCGGCCATGTATGCAATGCGCCCATGGACCATCCGTCAGTATGCAGGTTTTTCAACCGCAGAGGAGTCCAATGCTTTTTACCGACGCAACCTTGCATCGGGGCAAAAAGGACTTTCCGTGGCTTTCGACCTTGCTACACACCGCGGTTACGACTCCGACCATGAAAGAGTGGTTGGCGACGTGGGTAAAGCCGGTGTTGCCATCGATTCAATCCTTGACATGAATGTCCTTTTCGATGGTATTCCATTGAACAAGATGTCTGTTTCAATGACCATGAACGGTGCGGTACTGCCTGTGATGGCTTTTTACATCGTAGCAGGGCTTGAGCAGGGAGCAAAACTCGAAGAGTTGTCGGGAACGATCCAGAACGATATACTGAAAGAGTTCATGGTGCGTAACACATACATTTATCCGCCTGAGTTTTCAATGAAGATAATTGCCGATATCTTCGAATACACGTCGCAGAAGATGCCGAAATTCAATTCAATCTCCATTTCGGGGTACCACATGCAGGAGGCAGGTGCTACTGCCGACATTGAGCTGGCATACACCCTCGCCGACGGGCTGGAATATCTCAGGACCGGAGTTGATTCGGGTCTCGATATCGATTCATTCGCCCCGCGCCTGTCATTCTTCTGGGCTATCGGTATGAACCATTTCATGGAGATAGCAAAGCTGAGGGCTGCACGTATGCTTTGGGCAAAGATCGTTAAACAGTTCAATCCTAAAAATCCCAAATCTCTGGCTTTACGTACCCACTCGCAAACATCCGGATGGTCACTTACCGAACAGGACCCGTTCAACAATGTGGGACGTACCTGCATAGAAGCAATGGGCGCCGCTTTAGGACACACCCAATCGCTTCACACAAATGCACTTGACGAAGCTATTGCTTTACCAACCGACTTCTCGGCACGTATCGCACGTAACACACAGATATACATCCAGGATGAGACACAGATTTGCCGTGCTGTTGATCCATGGGCAGGATCTTATTACGTTGAGTCGCTGACCCATGAACTGGCACACAAAGCGTGGGAACATATCCAGGAGATAGAAAAGCTGGGCGGAATGGCAAAAGCTATCGAATCGGGCATTCCAAAAATGAGGATCGAAGAGGCTGCAGCCCGCACACAGGCTAAGATAGACAGCGGCTCGCAAGTCATCGTTGGTGTTAACAAATATCGCCTTGAAAAAGAAGAGCCTATCGACATCCTCGATATTGACAACTCAGCAGTACGCGAATCGCAGATAGAACGTCTCAAAAAACTGAAAGCAGAAAGGAATGAGCAGGAAGTCAGGGCAGCCCTTGATGCCATTACCGCGTGCGTTAAAACAAAAAAAGGAAATTTACTCGAACTGGCTGTTGATGCTGCAAAAAAACGTGCTACCTTAGGGGAAATTTCGTATGCTTGTGAAAAAATAGTTGGAAGATATAATGCCGTGATAAGATCAATTTCAGGAATTTATTCATCAGAAGCATCAAAAGATGCCGAGTTTGAAAAAGCAAGGGCACTTGCCCGGGAGTTTGCCGAAAAAGAGGGCCGTCAACCAAGGATCATGATTGCCAAGATGGGCCAGGACGGCCATGACCGAGGGGCCAAAGTGGTTGCCACAGGTTATGCCGACATCGGTTTCGACGTGGATATGGGACCTTTGTTCCAGACTCCCGCCGAAGCAGCTAAACAGGCTGTTGAGAACGACGTGCATGTTCTCGGGGTCTCGTCATTGGCTGCAGGACACAAAACCCTCGTCCCACAGGTTATCGAAGAGCTGAAAAAACTTGGCCGCGACGACATCATGGTGATCTGCGGAGGTGTTATCCCCGCACAGGATTACCAATACCTTTACGATGCAGGTGCCGTTGCCATCTTCGGGCCCGGAACCTCGGTGTCAAAAGCAGCGATCGAAATACTTACCCTGCTTTTACAAAGTATCGAAGAATAAAAAAGCACTTACCTCATCCGGTGATTTCGAGTTATCGGATGAGGTGATTTTTCAGGAACATTTCAAAGTTCTCTTATCGGATACGATACTTTGGCCTAAGTCGTAAGCTCCATCAGTTTACGGTAAAGCTTTCGTTTCTTAAATGTCTCAAAATAATTGATGATCTTGCGCAGCACATCAAAATACAAGGTTATGTAAAGAACAGCAGTAGAAAGCCACAGGATAATTATATTGAATACGACTGTAGAAAACTTCATTCCGGCAAAAAGTTTTTCGGAAGCATAGAAATGTGCCCTGCCCCATTTTGAACCCGGCGGCATAAAAACAGGTTTTCGTAACGGCACAATGGCTTTTTCCGTAACCTCAACCTGCTTTAATTCGTTGTTGTTAAGAACTATTCCGGCAAGGGCATCGTTGTAATATTTACGTTTAAACTCAAGCAACGCATCCCTTGATCCCAGTTTTTTTACCAATGCCTGTAAAATGCTGTCTTTTTTTGCAACAGACAATTTATACAATTGTAAATTCCGTTTCCTCACAACATCCAGCATAGAATCAACCGGTGCATGCATATTACCTGTATATTTTATGAAAAACGAAACATCCTTCAGTATTTTGCAATCCTCATTGCTTCTCCCGAGTTTGTTCAGTTCATGGAACAACAAACGGGCGGTCATTTTTAACTCCTTTTTGTCATCTTCCTGATACAAAGAATAGCACTCGTCATTGATCTTTTTAAGCTCAGGTATCCAGATTCCTGTTGTAAACGAAGACAGGCTTTTTTGCTTATCTACGTTAAAAAAATATTTTTCATACCTGTTGTTCATGAACTGATCGACAGCAAGAGCTTCGTAAGCCCATCTTGATGCCATCATGTCGGCAACCCGCGGAACATACTCCTTACTCGAAAGATCCTGATGTAATTTCTTGAAAGGAACAATTGTGCCGCTGAACAGTAATTGTGGAATGATGATCAAAGGTATAGTGATGTAAATGGCCACAACAGAATTCAAGCCACTGCTGATGTTCAACCCGAGAAGATTGGCAAATGTTGCTGTCGAGAATATTATCAGCCAAAAGGTCAGTGTTGTTGATCTGACCTCAAGAATAGAGTTGGCAATTAGAACAAAACTGAGTGTCTGAAATGCCGAAATAATAAAAAGGATGAGCACCTTACTGTTAAGATAGCTGAACCGGCTTAAATTCAGGAACGATTCACGCTGCAACAGCCGCCTGTCCCTGATTATCTCCTCCGCACTAATGTTAAGACCTATGAATATTGCCACTATCACACTCATGAAAAGATAGACAGGAATATTATCGTTAAGGCCGAAAACATAAGCGAACGGATCATCAGCGGTACCGGCATTGTATTTCGTAAAGATGCTTAGTATTACTGCCAGCAGGGGAGCAATAAAAAGATTAATGGTAAGATACTGACGGTCTTTAACTTTCGACAAAGCATCCCTTGATGTGTACAATATGAACTGCTTCAGCCGTCCCGGTATATTGTACAAGTTCGGTGGCAGCTTTTCTTTTTTGTATATCAGCTTCGGAACACTCTTCCACTCAAATTTCTTCTCAAAATTCTCAAGGTACATCTCATACCATTCCTTCGGACTAACCTTCCTTTTTCTGATGAGTCTTCCCGTAGGGTTCACCATCCGTGCCTCTATTATACGAAGCGGTTGCTCTGTCTTTACATTACCGCAAACCGAACACTCCCTCTCTTCCGGGTTTACATATTTTGCAGCCTTTTTGAAATAAACAATAGCATCCAACGGGTTTCCGTTGTAAACGATCCTTCCGCCCTTGTCGATAATGAGCAGTTTGTCCATCAGCTTGTATATATCACTGCTAGGTTGATGGATGTTAATTATGATTAGTTTTCCTTTCAGAGTCTGTCGTTTAAGCAACAGCATCACCTTCTCCGAATCCATTGATGAGAGGCCTGAGGTTGGCTCATCCACAAAAAGTATTGAAGGCTCCCGGATCAGCTCAAGAGCAATATTAAGACGTTTACGCTGGCCACCGCTGATTATTTTGTTCAGAGGGGTTCCTACAACAAGGTCTCTTGCCTCCACAAGATCGAAATCGTAAAGGGCTTGTTCAACAAGTCTTATGATCTCATGTTTCGACATATAGCTGAAGCAGAACTGTGCATTGAAATACAGATTTTCAAAGACCGTAAGTTCTTCTTTCAGAAGATCATCCTGAGGAACATAACCGATAACTCCCTGAAGTGCTTCTTTATCTTCCGCGAGCTTATGTCCGTTAATGATTATTTCACCACTTGTAAGCTTCAGATTACCGTTAAAAACATTAAGCAGCGTTGATTTGCCGGTGCCGCTTCCGCCCATTATTCCCACAAGCTGTCCCGAACGCCCACGAAAACTGAACTTATGGATACCTGTCTGATTGTTATTGAACTTGTATTCAATGTCAATTGCACGATAGATGATACGTCCTTTGCCTTTCCTTGCAATAAATTTTTCCGCAACAGTACTATAATAAACAGGATTTACCCTTGATGTTTTGATTACTCCGCCCGGAGCTAACCGCTGAGCTTTATTCTGCTCTATTTTATGGCCATTAAGGTAAAGGTTCCGATTCCCGGAATATTTAAAGATAAATGTATTCGTACTTTTAACATGGATTACCCATACCTGTATTTGCTGATTTCTGTTGAAAATATATTTAACACCTGGATACTTACATCTTCTTTCTCCATCAATAAGCAATAAGACCGACTTGTCAGGAACATCAACGGGGTTGCCTAAAACAAAGATCTTAAGATTCCTGTAATCGTTAGTGTCTAATTTTAAAAAAATTGCAAGATTATCAATAAAATGCTCTTCTTCGGATGTAATGTCCTTTTTCTGAATGAAGTTAAGCATTATGGTAAAAAGTATAAGCTTTTCCTCAGCTTCCATCTCCTTATTGAGCTGATCGCAAATACTTTTTAGTTTATCGTAATTGTAACGTGATTGCTGCTTGCGCTTACTGCTGCTTGCGCTTAAGGAATCTTTGTGGTATTTTTCCAGGTAAAAGTTATATCGCTTCAGGCTGGCAACGACATAATCATTGTTGAAAACGGTTTTAAGAAAATTTTCAACCTTCAGTTGTGCTTCATCTCTCTCCTGCTCGTTCTTTACATCAGTGAGCAAAGCAAATAATTGCATCAAGGCTTCCAGCAACAGTTCGCTCATAGAATTTGGCTTTGGTAATCCTGTAAAAATCAGCTAAAAAAAAGGGAGGCAGTCAAACACCTCCCCTAAATCTGTTAAATATCTTCTACTTCAGGATTTGATTTCTTGCTTCATTAACATCTTTTGCAATTTTCATCATTTGCTCTTTAGTAATGCTGTCTTTTTCAAGATCACCATATGTTTCAAAAAGAGGCGTAAGAATATCTATTACAGAAGCAATATCATCAGAACTTTTATAATTCTGAAGGAATCCCATCAACTTTATCAACGGATCCTTCTGATTCATAATGATCGTAACCATCTCTTTATTATCGAATGTCTCTTCCGAAATGTGAGTGGCAATGTAAAGAGCCTCTATCCAACTTCCTGACATTATCAGGAATGAAACAGGAGCTCTGTCATTCTTAATGAGATAATTGTATGTTGAATAAAATGAATTGGTAATGATATCAACCATTTTGTTCTTGTCATTTCCTGCCTCCTCCAACTTTTCCATAATGTTCGGATCAACGGCTGAAGCAATATCCAGCTCTTCAAGCAGTTTTTTAGACACATTCATAAACTCGAGTATACGCTGTTTCTGATTGTAGGTGCTGGAATAACTCAAGTCGGCACTATATACACCAAGAGCAAGAGCCTTCTCCTTTTCTGTGATGTAACGATCCACATTCTCGGGCGGGTTGGTCAACGAGAATATGTATGAAGCCTCTATCCGATTAAGCATCTCGGTAACTTCGAATGGAGTAGGCAAAGGATAAACGACCCTTTCTATTTCACTCTTTACCTCTTCCTTTTCTATTTTCTTAGCGCTTTTAGCCTTTTTTTCAGAACTGTTTCCACACGCGGAGAAAAAGGCCATGGAAACTACTGCTATTAACAAATAAAATGTCTTTCTCATATCTGCTTTCATTTTTAATTTGATACAAAATTAGATTTAATTATGTTCTAAATTTAAGAAATAATATTAAGATATTGTTAATTAAACCCTCATTAAATATCCAAATCTAAATGTCAATATTCAGTTCTGCCCCTGCAAGATCAGAATCGCTACCATAATCCACAACCCCGAGAATATTATATTTTCCCTTTGGCAATCCTTTGGGAAGCATGAACCTTACCTGCCGTTTACCTCCCGGCAATACAGTAAAACCTTTGCCCTTTATCCTTCTCGATTCTCCTGTGTTCATATTCACAACATCAAGATAAGGAGCACAATCAATAATTGCATCACCGGTGTTTTCAACCTCAATTTGAAGCACTTTACTTTCATCCTGTGGGGTAGTGATATCCTTAAAACTGACTATGTCAGCCTGCTTGAAAGTAACCGATGGCGGTGTTTGAAATATATGTATCAGGAACTGAAATGTTTGAATAATCTGCATTCCAGTCACATTACTGCCTTTATCCTGAGGCCCTGTATTTTCCTTACTCAGCTTCACCAATGCAACAGCCCATCTTGAATTATTAGCTTCGGGTGTATTAGGTACCTGCATCAATATGTCCACCTCCTGGGTCTGTCCAGGTGCAAGATCAAAAAAAGCAGGAGAAGCGCTCAACCATTTCGAACACCCATGTTCATACTCCCCGTCTTTAACCACCTGAGTTTTACCCTTGTTGCCTTCTGATCTGAAATCATGAAAAAGCACTTGAAAAGTTTCACTTTTCTTACCGTTATTAGTAACATAAATCTTCTGGCTTTTATAACCTCCCGGCGGTTCTTTAAAGTATAAACGTGATGGTGACACTGAAACGCTCTGTGCCAAAATTCCGGATGAAAAAACTACGATAATGAGTAATGCACTAAAAAAACTTCTCTTTTTCATATTTCCTGTATTTTAACGTCCTAACCAAAATTAAATTAAAACTTTGCAAATATCATATTGCTTCATTAAACCTGCAAACCTCTTATTGGGTTTTATTCGTTTTCTTTCTCTTTTTACTATCATTCACAATATTAAGGTCAATTAACTCCGCTTCACTGAATCCAAGTTGTTTAATCTTTTTAAGTAAAGATTTGGCATCTTTCTTTCTGGATAATGCATTTGTGTAGTACAAAAACTGGCCTCCCTCTCCCTTTATACAATATACATTTGTAACATTTTGAATAGTGTCAAGTTCCGATTTCAACATTAGAGCTCTTTCGCCTGTGAAAAGTTTAATAACATAACCTGATGAAGCTTGCAGCCCGTCACTCACAGTCATAAAATCGGAACCTGCTTTTTCAGCATTCCCGGTTTGATTTCTGTTATCAACGATAGGTGATTTTTTGATGATATCATTTGCGCTGCGACCTCGACCTAACCTGATCTGACGTTTTTTCTCGGAAAGATAAAATCCGATGTTGTAACTTTTCCCGCTCGATTTTATTGATATCGGGATATTATTATCGGTAAAACTGAACCTGGTCCCCACTGCACCCTCATTTATGGTTATCACATAATCACCGTTCGGCAAATGCATTGAGTAATTACCGTACTGGTCAGTAAGGGTACTGTACGACTCTCCCGTAAGCTGATTCACGGCCGTCACCCTTATACCGCTAAGCTGAACCGGTTTTTCGTCTGAATAAGAGTCCCGCTCAACAAATATCCCTCCGCTTAACTTTGCACCTTTCGATAACGGGATATAAATGATCTGGTTTCCGTCGATAAACTTATACATCTTGCGACTGCCAAACCAACCTTCACTTGCCATTAACGGAATCGATTCTATCTTGTAGTTACCTTTAGGTAAGTGAGAATATTCAACCATTCCGTCCTTATCGGTAATAAGCTCATAAACATCTTTCACCAGGGCAAAGTCATCCCCTTCATTGAAAGACTCATCAACTTTGGTAACCCTGATAAGCATATTTGCATAACCCTGTTCATCCCTGTCTTTAATCCCGTTTCCGTTTGCATCACGAAATACAATCATAACAGCATTGTAATTCTTCCTCTTACCTGCCGGGACATTCAGGTCAAATTTGATCCCGAATCCCACTTCAAACCTGTTAGTAACATCGGCAGGAACTATATTATCATTATAATTACTGTTTACCGGGGCATAGTTAGGCAGAGGATAATTATATCTTTCATACTCTCCATTCGCAAAAAGCATATAGTTCATATAAATACTAAACCGGAAACGACTTAATGAATAATAAAATAATTCCGGTCGTATCACTACCTGATTTCGCTTGTACATTGTGGCATAATTGTAATTCAGGTTTGTTTCGAGGCTGAGCTTGTTATGTGCAAACCACCAGTTGTAATATGCCATAAGATATATCCGTTGCGGATTCTGAAGTGTACTAACATAGTAATACTGCTCGTTAAGATAATAGGGTCCGAAATAGTATCTGAGATTGGTGTTGAAATTTTTATACCTGAACGATAACCTTACGGATGCAACAAATATCGGATCTATATTTTCAAGCTCAGGGTATCCCGACCCGCCCGCAAAAACAGATGAGAAAAAACTTATCTTATTTGATGTTTTTAATCTGTAGTCAAAGTTCAAACCGCCGGTATTCACATTCAACCACGTGGAAGAAAACATTATGTATTCGGGCTTGAAATAAAACACCCCGTTGTCTTTTGTATGACTTAACTGAAGGTAAAACACATTTCTGCCTGTAAAAAGAGAATCTCTTACGGAACCGTCTGTTTGTACGATTGCCGGTTGATTTTTATAATACGATGCTCCTCCCCGTAAACGTGTTGTTTGGTTTAAGGGATAGGAAACTATCCCGTTCATGTTGACATTCCCGTTCCATGGAGCATAATGTTGTGAATGATAACGGGCATTCAGATTAATATTTATTTTTTTCACATTACCTGTATATCCCGCAATAGCTTTATATCCGGTATATTTTTCATTAAATAATTTATAATCCTGTATACTGAACCCTCCGCCAACTCTTACCAAATGCCTGGGATTTATATTGTAACTTAATTCGGCAGTAACATAATTGGTATTGTATTTCTGAATATTATTTTTCGAAGATTCATAATATGTTTTCAGACCCAGTTTTCCCGCACTGTAATTATAAAAAACACCTCCGCCACTAACAACGGGATCGTCAAAAGGTGATGGATTGGCGATATACAAAGCCCCCAATTCATGTCCGCCGTGCCTGGCACTTCCTTTTACTCCTTTACCGATCAGCCGGCTGCCACTTTGCCCTGAAGTAATATCACCAATCTCAGCAGTATAAAGATCGCTGAAATAACCTATATAGAAATAGTTGCCGAGATATGATCTCCACTGTATCTGATTCTTAATGAACGATCCCTGATAATAATATGAAAGTGTCCTGTTTTTACCCAGTTCATCATATCCGTAAAGACTTAGTGTTGCGTAGGTATTATCGGTAAGGATGTTGTAACTGTCGAACTCAACAGTTAAAGGGAACGATATAAATGATGATTCTTTGACCTTTCTTTCACTTTTCAGCTTTACAAAATTGATCCTTCCCTGCCAGCGCTTTTTACCTTTATTACTCAAATCTTCATCTACTACAAGAAGATTCATACGATACATTTTCTCTCCCGTAATTTCCCGGTCAGTGGGCAATGGCGGCAAATCATCACGAACTATGGTAAAAACAACAAAAGTATCTTTCCCGGCCTTCAGTTGCACTCTTTCCGATATCTCGTTCAGCAACTCGCCTTTTGAGTTCTTTATGAAAATACCATTCTCAGGTTTAAGTTTGATCAAAAGAGGCTCATCAGAGTTTCCGTCATTAGTAAGATTAAGATAAAACGAAGTAGAGTCAGATTCGGCCGTAAAATAAACTT
>Ga0256913_10002039_pt1 | contig 10274 bp, 14 predicted proteins | sample Axial_MatmetaG_FD_185970 | JGI IMG/M metagenome (GOLD analysis project Ga0256913, IMG submission 185970) | Deep-sea worm associated microbial mat communities from Axial Seamount, Juan de Fuca Ridge, Pacific Ocean - Axial_Mat | ecosystem: Environmental > Aquatic > Marine > Oceanic > Microbial...
ACCCTGAAGACCTGTGTGATACCAATTATGCACAAGATTACGAAATTACAAAAAACGAAGAAGAAAAAATTTACGAAATTTATGTGGAATGTTGAGATTTACGACTAATTTAAGGTGTTTCTAAGGTGTTTTACTATATAATAAAGTATAAAAAGAGAAAGGAGCAACAAATGAAAAGAGCAACTATCGAAACACTGGCTAAAGCGGCTAAAAGAGAAGGTAAAGTTTCTGAGAAACTGAAAATCGCTAGGGCAAAAAATCTTGGTCTGTGTAAATACACATTCAAAGATGCAAACCCCCGTCTGACCCAGAAAATCAAAATTCGCAAAAAAGGAATTACAACCATCAAAAATTTCGGGAAACTGGCGTAAATTTAAGGTGTTTCTAAGGAAACCTACGGTATAATAAGACATATCAAAAGAAAAGGATAGACAAATGAAAATCTCTCAAATGAAAGACGTATTAGGAATTGCTCACAAGAGTCAAAACGCTGTTCACATGATCGGTGAAGCAGGTATCGGTAAGACTGAAATCGTAAAGCAGTTCGCTGAAGATATGGGTTATCACTGTGAGGTACTTCAACTGACTGTTATGGATACTGGAGACCTTATCGGTATCCCTGAAACCGTTGAAGTACACGGTGAGCGGGTTACTACTTGGGCAAAACCCATCTGGCTCCAGCGGGTTCACAAAGCAAACGAAGAAGGTAAGCATGTTGTTATCTTCCTTGATGAACTCGGTCGGGCAAGTATCGACATTCGTCAAGCAAGTCTCCAAATGGTTCTGGAAGGTAAACTCCAAGAACACAGTCTTGGTGAGGTTGATGGTCTGAAATCCCTTATCGTAGTTGCGGATAACCCCGCTGATGACTACGATAGTGCAGAGTTCGATGCAGCACTTGAAGACCGTTTCATTACGCTGGATGTTGAAGCATCTGTTGAAGGATGGCTGAAGTACGCAAGAAATAAAGGTATTCTTTCGGTAATCACCGATTACATTGCAGAGTACCCCGAAAAACTGCTTTTCAAGCCCGAAGATACCTCTGAAAAGGGTAGTACTCCTAGGGCATGGGAAGCACTTTCCCGGATTCTGGAAAATACGCCTAAAAACAGCCCTATTATCTTCAACCTGATCACTTCCAAAGTTGGAAAAACTGTAGGGGCTAACTTCTACAACTTCTATAACAACTATGTGAAGATTGTAAAGCCTGAAGATATCATGAAAATCATCGGTACTGATCTCGGTACTGAAGAAAAGCAGCGTAAAGCCGCTAAAAAACTGAGTAAAACCACTCAGAAAATCGAAGCGATTTCCGCTCAAGAACTGGCTCAGAAAATGATGAGTGAAGCGAAAAAAGGAAACATTCCTCACGAAGCAGTCATCGTTTATGTGGCATCTCTGAAGCACGAAGTAGGCGCAAATATCGCCAAATCTTGGAAAGAAGATGAAACCGATAAGGACTACTTCTACAACGAGTTCGTAAGTAATCAGCCTAATAAATGGTATGTAAAAGAACTCGTAAAAGCATCCGCACAGTAAAGGGGTAAAAATGCCCCTTCTAGTTCAACTAAAAACACCTGAAGAGTTATCAGAATCGGGATGGATAATGACTCCTGACGGGTATTACAAAGATAAAGACAATCCATACATTATTCAAGATATGTATCCTATTCTAGGAAACATCGTTATTCTAAAAGAACCTGATACAGAAGCGGGGTATTACATTTATTCGCCATCCGAATTTCCCGATTTTTTGGTGACAGAAGATATGATAAAAAGACATTTGGATTTTGATGATTACCCGGAATATCTTATTTGAAAGGGGAGAAAATGAAAGAAAATCAACGGTACTTTTACATTGGGTACGATTTGGATAATAGTTTTGAATTCAAGGTAACGAAAATCAATACTAAAGGGGACGTTTTTATTATCACAGGTGAAGATGACGAAACGAAAATTCATAAGGTTCCTTTGAAACATTTTAAAGAAGAAATGGATAAAGGAAAAGTCAAAGAAATTCGCGACTAAAGGATAACAATGAAAATTACAACAGAAGATATTTGGAATCATATTGGAACGGTTTTTCATAACCCTGAAGATTTGAATTCTGTTCCATCTGAAGAGGACGATTTTAGTTTTGTGGTACTTCCAAAGGGAACTTATCTGATTGTGGATGCAGAAGATAGTGTAGTTTATTTGTACGATATTGAAAAAAACATCAATCATAGTTTTGAACCTTATTTTGTTCCATTTACAGAATTCGAAACTGTTTACATTCAACCCGAAGAAATGCTTAGACTAATCATCGATTCATTGACGAAAAAAATTGTGACCCTTACATCTGAAGGATGGTCTGTTGATTCCGATAATAAACATTTTGATTTGACGCCGGAACTTCAAAAATTGGCAGCAATCAAATACACTTTGGGAGTTCTGGACCCCGAATCTTTGATGAAAATTGAGAGGGAAAATGATACAAACGAGACTCCATAATGATAAAATTCAAGTACTAGTTCCAAAAAACTCTAATGTAAGTAAACGACTACAGGAAGAATTCAGTGTATTTAAACCAGGTTATCAATTTGATATCCGGTACAGAATGGGGAAAACAGACGGTAAAAAACGTTTTTTTAAGAGTTATCTTATAGAAGATAAAATTTTATTTGAATTTGAATTAGGTTTTTTAAATAGACTGAAAAAAATAATTCCTTTAGATTTAGAGTTAAAAACCGAGTACACCAAAGAAGAGATTTTAGATTTTTTAAAATCGGAAATAAAAAACTTACCTTTCAAACCAAGAAAGTATCAACTAAAAGCAGTTCTAAACGCTTTACAAAATAAACGCCATCTTATCAAAGCCGCTACAGGAAGTGGCAAATCATTAATTTTTTATTTGATAATAAAATTTCTTTATCAAAAAAATAAAAGGGTTGTGCTTATTGTTCCTACAATCGGATTAGTGACACAAGCATTTAGCGATATGGAAGAATACAGAGCACCAAAAGATTTTTTAAATTCAATACAATTAATAGGTGGCGAATTTACAGATAAAGAAATTAAGAAACCTATTGTTATTAGTACATGGCAGAGTTTATCTAAAGTAAAATTCAATGCTGATTGTATTATTGTAGATGAGGTTCATACTGCAAAAGCGGATGTGCTTCAAAGCATCATAAAGAAAAAAATCCCGCAAAAAATTGGTATGACTGGCACAATTCCTATTGTCAAAATTGATGGGATGAAATTAGAAGAAACATTTGGAGAATACACCACCTACACCACTGCTAAAGATTTGATTGAATTGGGATTACTTACAAAAACTGTTATTGTTGCGGTGTTTTTGAATTATCCTAAAAAATACACTCGTTCCGGGATAAAGTACCAACAAGAAAGTAAATTGATTAGAGAACTCCCGCAACGAATAGATTTTACTCAAAAAATGATAAAAAAAGTATCGGAAAAGGGGATAACAATTGCTGTGTACAATACAACAAAATTCGGAGAAACGTTGTACGAAACTTTAACAAATTCCAAGTTAAAGAAAAACGATTTTGATTATCAAAAACAACTTGGAGTATTTTTTATTTCTGGTACAACCAAATCAACTGTAAGAGAACAAATAAGAGAATATCTTAACTCTAATGAATCAAAAAATGAAATACTTATTGCTCAAAGTACAACTATTAGCACCGGAATTAATTTGCCGAAATTAACTAATCTCGTATTCGCCGAAATGCCGGGTAAATCATTTACAAAAATACTTCAAAGTATCGGTAGAGTTATGAGAAAATCGAAAGACAAAGGAAATACCGTTTATGTGTGGGATATCGTAGATGTATTTCCGTACAAAACCGAAAACTATTCTATGAAACATTTTTGGGAAAGAGTAGAATACTACAACTCAGAACAGCATGAAATTATTGAGATCGAAAAACAACTGGAATAAGATTTCTTTAAGGTTCATTCAGTAAAATACAAATACAATAAAACAAAAAGGAAGAAAATGTTTAACGAAAAAAGCATCGCAATCATCAAATCACTTATCCCTGTAAGTAATCAATTTATTTTCAGAACTCCTAGAACCAACTTTGTTGACGAATACAAGCAGGTTGTGGGGTCTTTGAATACAGAACTTCTGGGAGAAAATTTCCCCGAAGAAGGAATCGCTGTTTATGATACATCAACTTTTATAAATACTGTACAACTAATTAATAATCCTAAGATTGAATACGATCCAGAAAGTCACGTGGTTAGTATTCATAATGATGTTTCGAAAATTAAGTACCTAACATCTGATCCTAGTATTATCGAAGAGGTTGATTACAAAATTATTGAAAGTACTAAAAAAGTTCAAACAGTTCTTGAGTTCAACTTAAATAAAGATGTGTTCAATACACTATCTAAAGCGTCTGGTGTTCTAAAAGACTTGGATACTATCGTTATTTCCAAAAACGGCGACGTTGTTATTTCACTTGATACAAATGAAAGTTTCAATAAAATAAATAACAAATTTGAACTCAAAATCGACGATTACAAAGATAATGGATTTACCGGGAAAGAGATTAAAATTCCTAAAGAAAGTTTCCTGAAACTTCCTAAAATGGATTACACTCTTGAAGTAAAGTACAACGAAGAGAGAGATGCGTATCGTCTTATCTTAAGTAATAAACTGCTTGAATTTGTAGTTTCTGTTATTCAGTAATTTTTAAGAATTAAAAGATACAATAAACCACTAATAGGAGGTGCGTTTTCTAAAAGTTTTACACATTTACACATTTACACGGTTTAAAAGGTCACAAGGTATTAAAAAAATTCACAAATTAAAAAATTAAAAAGGTTAAAAAATGAGTATGTTTGATTGGGATTCACTTGCATCAAAAATTCAAGACGATAGTTTACAAGGTAATAAATCTGGGTATCAGGAAGATACAAGATTTTACAAACTGGCAAAAGATAAAAACGGAAATGGTGGTGCGTTAGTCCGATTTGTTCCTGATAAAGATGGTATTCCATTTATTAAAATGATTCGTATTAATGCAGATAAAGGTGTTAATAATCGTTTCTGTAAAGATTGGAGCCCACAAAGTATTGGTCTTCCTGATCCGTTTAACGAAATGTTTGTTAAACTATGGAAAGAAGGGAAAAAAGAGGAAGCGAAAAAATTCGGTAGAACTATCCGTTATATCGCCAACATCAAAGTTATCAAAGACCCCGCTAATCCTGAAAATGAAGGTAAATTTTTCCTTCTGGATATGAGCCAAAGTCTTTTTGACAAAGTAAAAAAAGCGGTACAACCAACAGAAGATGAACTGGCACTTGGTGCAGAACCTAAACAAGTGTTCAATCCTGTAAAAGGCAATAGTTTCCTTCTAAAGATTAAAAAGGGTTCAAACGGTATTTACACTTACGAAGATTCTAAGTTCAACGAAAAAGTGGACGGTATCTACAAAACCGAAAAAGAAGCGGAAAAAGACATTAAAGAAAACGCTTACAGTCTTAAAGAGTTTCTGGAACCAAGTTTCTATAAGTCTTATGATGAACTTAAAGATTGCCTAAATTGGTTCATGGGCGTTGAAAAGAAGAGTGTCGATAGTACCGAGAGTACCGAAACTAATGAGGTGGTTGATGAAATGCCTGATATGCCTCAACCTACCAAAGAGGAAATTCCAAAAACGGAACCGGAAACTACAGATGATGATGATCTGGATGCTCTCCTAAATGACATCTAATCCTTCCTTTTTGGAAGGAAAGGAAAACAATGAAAAAACATTTAATTCTTGATTGGTCTCCTATTTTGTACGGTAATCTTTTTGGGGCAACATCAGAAGTAAAAAAGAATAATTTAGTATCTGTAGTTGACGGGAAATATAACCTTGATGAATACAAAGATATAGTTATTTTCAAAATTTTTGAAGAAATTTCTAAATTAAAAAATCAATTCAATCTATCTCAAGATGATGAAATCATTATCGCTACTGATACACCGGGCGACAACGGATACTGGAGAAAGAAAGTATGGGAAGGTTATAAGGCGAAAAGAAAAAGTACCAGAGATGATTCAGATATTCAGTGGGATAAAGCATTTAAATTGTTTCAAGAAATCAATGAAACACTTGATAAGTGTAGTTCAATGAAAGTTATTTCAGTTCCAGAAACTGAAGGTGATGACATCATTTTTGTACTAAGCAAATACTTTTCTGATAAAAACGAAGAAACAATTATTCATTCTTCAGATCATGATTTTTGGCAAACTTTAATGTATCCTAATGTAAAATTTTGGAGAACAACCAGAACTCAAGGAATGGAGAACAGTGAATGGTGTACACTAAACGAATGTGAAACCAAAGACGAAATACAAAAACACGTTATTCAGGGAGACCCCGGAGATGGTTTTGGTCACATTAAACACTACAGTAGATTTAGTAATGATTTTCTTGAAGTTTATCCAAAAATGAAGGGTAAAGAAAAAGAAGCGTATCCTAAACGTTTTAAAATAGAAAAGTATTTCGAAGACAAGCACAACAAAAAGGCGTACAATCATCCAAGATTTGGATACAAAAGTTTTAAAAAATCAGGAAAAAGTGTTGAAGATTTATTGAACGAAAACGAAATTTATCGTTGGAATTATGAAATGAATAAGAAACTTGCTCTTCCTGAATTTATTCCTGTAGAATTACGGAAAAAAATAATTGAAACTTATAAAACAAGTAATAACAAACAAAATTATGGATGCTTGTATCAGTACTTGATGAAATACAATCTGTTTGAAGTCACCAGTAGTATTATTAATTTGTAAAGGAAAAATTATGATGAAACAAACTCTAGCGGAAATCTTTGTTGAAAACTCTGATCTGGCGAAAAAAAGAAATGAACTTAAAGAACAAATCCGTTTAGGTAAAGAAAAACTTAAAGAAATTCAAGAACAATATGATGAAACATTTGATGTCGAAGAGGAATTGTATCACGATTTCTTAAAGATTTTTTACAAATCTAAAGAACTTAAAAAACAAATGACTATTCTAAATAAAAAAGACCCCAATCAAAGATTGTATTCTATTTACAGTTTACTAGCGTATAAACTTAATAAGTACGATGAGATTCAAGAGGAAATTAACGAAATCACTAAAACTTAAGGAGTTTCTAAGGAAACTCTAGGTATAATAAAGTATCTTAAATGAAGGAAAGAAAATGAAAAGAACAAGAAACGATTTTGTACTGAATAGTATCGAAGATGTAGAAGGCATCGAAAGAGTATCCAACGTATCTGAAAAATACGTTCCTATTTACACTTCTGATTTTATCAGAGTACTGGAACCTGAGTTCAAGTTTCTGTACGGCAAAAAATTTGGTGGCGTTTCCAGTAAACATTATGTTGTTCTGGAAAACAAAGACGGCGATAGAATCGTTGTTTACAACTCTTTTGATAGAACGCTTGCCTTTAGCGTACAACTGATTTCTGATGAGATTCAGTTTAGTATTCTTGATGAAAAACGTGTAATCCATATCGGGGAAAGAGCTCGTCTTATCGGAGATACTGATTATCTGAAAGAAATCAAAGAAAGTATTCTGAAAAGTATTCCTAATAGAAAACTTCTGTTCAATAAACTTAAAAATACAGAAATTCAGCCCGATATCCAGAAGGCGATTAACGATGTAATCGCTAAAGATAAAATTTATCACATGAACCGAAAAAAAGAGTGTGATTATAAGTACATCAACCCTGTTGATAGTATCGCCAAAACACTGAAAGAGAACGGTAAAAAAATGAGTACCTATGATTACATCAATCTGAGTATCAAAAACTTCCTTGATGGAAACTATGAAATTGAAGGTTGTGGTGAAATCAAAAAAGGTCGAAAAAACAAATCTGTATTTTACAAGATCAATACAATCAACAGAATTTCTAAGATGATTGAAAAAGACTTTATCGAATACTTGGTATAAGGGGGTATAATGAAAGTATCAAGAAAAGAACTCAAAAAACAACTAAGAGACGGGGTGGATTTCAATGATGACGGAATGAGTTATGATGAAATCGCTACAGTGCTTGGTATTTCCAAAGCGGAAGTCCGTAGAATTGAATACCAAGCACTGAAAAAACTAAAACAACCAACCGAAACCAATAAAAAAGTTAGTAGGTACTTTTTTGGGTAAAGGAACATCATGGAACTATTAGACCCGTTAAGTGTCAAGTACTTTAAAATGGTGGTTGATGTCAAAAGTATCAAAAAGGATACTCCCACAGAAGTACAGTCCAATTGTCCTTTATGTGGTGACAAAAAACACCGCCTACATCTTTACAGACCAAAAGGGTTTACTAAAGACGTTGTACATTGTTTTAATGCTGGCTGTGTTTTAGAAGAAAAACACCACAGTATTCTAAATTTTTTGAAACTATCAAAACCTGATTTAGTGCCTGTGTACAAAAGAGAAAACTTGGATTACTACATTCAAGAAATAAAGGGTGGTTCCGATCCCCAATCAGTACTTGAAAGTATTGAAAAAGTTGTGGATAAAAGAGGCGATCCCGAAATTCCATTAGATAAATTCTTCAAAAAATGTAAAGATTCTGATGCTTGTAAAGGGTATGTTAAACACAGAGGATTCCAACCGAAAGATGATTGGTATTACTCTGAAGATGAATTTTTTGAGTACAACAATAAAAAAGTGTATCTTAAAGATTATCTAATCATTCCTATTTACAATAACGGCAAATACAAAGGGTTTTATTCCAGAAGTATCAAAGAAAAGAAATTTAGCACATTTCTATTACCTGATACCGAAAAAGTTTGGATGTCTGACCCTTATATTCAACCTCAAGATTTAGAAATTTTGACTGAAGGCATCTTCGATAGTCTAAGTTCGGGGTTCCAAAAATGTGGAGCAATGTTAAGTGCTTCGTTATCTAAAGAGTTCATGGATAAACTAAATCCTGATTGTATTATTGCTTTAGACAATGACGAAACAGGAATTCAAAAAAGCATCAAGTACGTTAAGGAAGGGTTTAAAGTATTCGTTCCGCCTGATGATTGGAACTTTAAAGACTTCAATGATGCAATGATTAGCGGTGTTAAACCACATGAAATTAAAAAAATGATCGTAGAAAATTCTTTTACGGGGATTCTTGGTTTGACTAAACTCAAAATGAAAGAAATTTAAGTTTATTTTAAGACTAAAACAATAAACTATAAATACAAAAAAACAAAAAGGATTGAAATGAAACAATTTATCGAAACTCCCACAGGAGAACTTATTAACCTAAAAAGCGTTAGCAACATCGTTTTTCTACCTGATAATACAACTCGTCAAGGTCAACACAAACCCAAGATTATCTTCAATTTCGATTATCACGTGTCTTTACCCAAAAGTGATAAAAAAATTAGTGATTACTATTACCTGATTTTTGACTCTATGACAGAGTACAAAAATACTGAAAAAGAACTCGAAAAACTGGTAAATGAATTTGGTTGGATTGCTCCTATTATCGACGGTAAAATCGAAAAGATTGTAAACCCTGATAAGATTTCGTTCGTGACACAGGATGATGATAAAAAAAGAATTATCATTAATCTTAATAGCAGCGTATCTTTTCACGGCAATTATTTCCGGTACACTGGTGATTTTGTGTATTTCACTCATACTGATTATGATGAATACAAGGGAAATCTTTCTTACATCAAAGGGCTTCTTAAACTTAGAGAACTGTAAAGAAACAAAATGACTTTAGAACAGTTATCTAAAAGACTTGAGGTTCTTGAAAAAAAACAAGATAAATTAATTAATGTAGTTAAAAAACTAAAAGGATTAAATATGGCTGAATTTGATTTCGATTCTCTACTGGATGAACTTGATACACCTGATACACCGGAAACTATAAATACCTCTAAAACTGAGGAACACAATGAACCCGAAAATATCGAAAATAATCTTATCGATGATACTGATTTACTGGATACTAGCAATCGGTCTGGTGATAATACTTTAGAAGTAGATTACAAAGAACTGTACGAAAAACTTCAGAAAGAAAAAGAAGAGTTAGAAAAACAACTGAAGGCAGTGCAAATCGCTAAAGATAATCAGGAAATCGAAAAAGTGCCCGAAACTATTTCAGATGTACTTGATGAAGACATTGTACAAAGAACAAAAAGTTTTCTGAAAGATTACAACGAAATTCAACTTGAAAAAAGAGAACTCAGAGACCGTGAAAAGGAACTGAAAGAAGCGTATGATAAAGAAGGCGTAAATATCAAAGCGGCAGTAAAAGCGTGGAAAGA
>Ga0256913_10002040_pt1 | contig 10272 bp, 18 predicted proteins | sample Axial_MatmetaG_FD_185970 | JGI IMG/M metagenome (GOLD analysis project Ga0256913, IMG submission 185970) | Deep-sea worm associated microbial mat communities from Axial Seamount, Juan de Fuca Ridge, Pacific Ocean - Axial_Mat | ecosystem: Environmental > Aquatic > Marine > Oceanic > Microbial...
TAATTTGTATTCAAGATTTGATCCAGCTAAAAGAACAGATGAAACTGATAGAGAACAATCTTATAAATTACCATCTTATGGTTTATTAAATGGAATGTTTAAGTATAAATTTAAGATTGGTAAATTAGATTCATATTTCTTAACTAATGTATATAATATTATGAATAAGGAATATGCAAGTGAAGGTTGGGATAATGCAGTTAGAGATTCTAATGGCGATTATGCACATGGTAAGGAGAATTTTAAAGGATTCTGGGGATATAAAAGAACATTTAATTTTGCATTGAAGATAATGTATTAAATTAAATACATTTTAATAAATGAAATGGAGCTATTTTAAAATAGCTCCATTTTTATATTAATAATTTTTTAATTACAAACACAATAAGCATCATCACCTTTAATTTGAAAATATACAACTGTGTCTAATGTGTCATATGTAAATGAAGTTTGAACAACATCTGAGCTTGTATCTGTTTCAACATTATTAATTACAATTCTACAATCTTCAGAATGTCGAGTGCTTAACAATGTATCATTGTCATCATAAGCATCATATACTAATTCACCATTAGAACAATTATTAACTGAACCATCATCATAATACACTACTGTTTCAATTATTACTGTTGTACTGTTAAATGTTACATGATCTGTTACATCAAGTGACACTTCTATGTATGATGATGCGCCTTTTTCTACGTGCTCATTTTCAATACTACTTCTATCAAAAAGAACTGGATTTCCATTTCCGTCATAATTATATGCTCTAATATTCCAATATTTAGGATTAGTGCCACTTACACAATCTGCATTTGTTAAAAAGTAATCGTATGAAGTTCCAGAGAACATACTTTGTAAATCTATTTGAACTATTATAATATATTCTGCTTTATCGTGCGTAACTGTTGATGTAATTGTTTTAGATTGATTGTTAACAGTTCCAGTTATATCAACATATGCAACAACTGTATTATTTTTATCAGTGTTTTGATTTAAAAATTTAACTTTAAAATATCCAGTTCCTGTTCCACTATTATTTGTTGAATCAACTTCTATTGTATTTTCACTTCCAGATTTAACTGCAGCAGTCCATGATACTTCACTATCTGTAGTTACTGTTACATTTTCCCAATCAGTATAAGAATAATCAATGATTGGATCTTCCACCGTTATATCTACTTCTTTAGGTGGAACGGTTAATGTAAATGTTTTTGGATCTGCAGCATCATTTGGATTAGATGCACCAGTGTCAGATATTTCAACTCTAAGAGTTAAAGTATCATATGTGTCATTATCATTATGTTCATAATATAATTGATTTTCACCTGGAGAATTTGCGTCATCAACACTTACAGTTGCAAAATCATTAGTGTTTTCCAATATTGTATAAGTCCAATCATTTCCAATATTACTATTTATTAATTCTACATATCCACCATCTCCATATGGATCAGTTTGATTTATAGTTTCTGGATCTAATTCAAATGAACGTTTAACATTTTGTATTAAATTAATTGATTCATCTGTAGCGTAATGAGATGTATCATTATCTTCAAATATAATTGTAGATTGATATGTATTTGTAGTACTAGTATTTTCATTAAATGTTACTGTAACTGACGTATTTCCAGCTGAACCTGATGTTGGTGATATTCCATTTGATTTAATATTTCCACTATATGATTTTACTTTCCATGCGATATTAGATTCAACTGTAAAAGTTACAGTAGAATCTTGTCTCCATGAAATATCTGTTTTATCAAATCCTGGATTAATATAATATTTCTTAGTTTGAGTTACTGTATACGTTACTGAATCTGCTGGATCAGTTCCTGTATCTTTTAAAATAACTGAAGAATTAGCAGAATTAGTAGTATCAGTATTTTGAGATATTGTTATAGAAAGAGTTGTGTTATTATTTTTTGATGCATTTGTTATATTTCCAGTATATGAATTAACATCCCAAGTAGAACCAACATTACCACCAACTGTTACCGAATGAGATGTAATATTCCATTCTATAGTATCGTTAGTTACTGTTATATATCGTTTGTAATTTTGTGTAATATCAATATCTACATCACTAACTGTACCACCTGAATCTTTAAATGATACTGCTGCAGTATCATGTCTATTTGTAGTTGTATCAGTATATGATGCTACAGAAATAGTTACAGAAGTTGATCCATCACCGCCACTAGATGGATTAACATTTGTAATCCACGAAACTTTGTTTGAGGTCCAATTAACATTACTACTAACAACATTTGTAGTTAAATTTTCTCCTCTCCATGATACTCCAGTAAATACAGTTGGAGATGCAGATAAACTAATATTGGTTGTTTGTGTTACATCAATATAAATAGGATCTGCTGGATCACTTCCATTGTCATAAACTTTAACAGTTGCAGTTTTATTACTTGAACCACTATTTTCAGTTGATATAGTTACTGTGAGAGTTGTTCCAGATTTAGAAACTGATATTTCATTAGTTGCAAAATCACCATAATTATTTATATTTGCTCCCCAACTTGAGACATTAGTAGTAATTGTAACATTATCAGAACTATTTGCAGCATAATTTATAACAAAATCACCACTTTTAGAAAAGTAATATTTTTTATGTTGATTTACTTCTATGTATATTGTACCAACTTCTGTTGAATCTGTTGTAATTGTTAATGCTTGTGTATCATTACGACTGTTGACGGTATCATTGTTACCAGTTACATAAAATGTTACATTTTGGTTACCATCACCACCACTGTCAGGATTTATAGATGTAATCCAACTAACTGATGAAATGCTCCAATTTACACTTGTGCTATCTATTGAAAAACTTTTAGTTTCACCCTTCCAACTTACATCATTAAACACAGTTGGTGTAACTGTAAAACCTTCACTAGTATAACCGTAAAAATCTGAAACTTTATCTGGATCTGTGAATCCTGCATCATCACTCATATCTCCTAGAGAACAAAGTTGAGAATTGTGTGTTCCATATAATTCCGTATAGATATCAGAAAAACTTAGTGGACCAGATGTTGGTAATCCCATTTAAAACATTTTATTTATTGTATATATTAAAAATTAATGATTATAAATACAATTATAATATATAATTAAATTATGTATTAAGTATGAAAAATTTAAAAAGTTTTGCTATTAATGAGGAAATAGAAAATGAATTAAGTTCAATTGAAAATCAAAAAATTTTTTCAGATTTTATAAAAGCTATAAAATCAGGTAATTATTCAAAAGTTTTAAACATGTTAAAAAATCCTTTATTAGATCCAACACAGCATAATAATATTGCATTAAAAGCAGCAGAAGAAACTGGAAATAGTGACATTATTGAATTATTACAAAATTCAATATTATAATTATTTTTTTATTTTAATTTTTTTAATTATATTTGTAATATGAAAAATAATAATGATTTAATATTACTTAATCAAGCATGTAACTTAAATGACTATTTTACTGTTAAGGACATATTAAGTCGTATTAACGTAACTGATATTACAAATAAGTTGCAATATTTAATTGCAATTATTATATTAGAAAAAAAAGATGATATATTTGATATTTTTGCATCTGATAATAGAATAGATTTAACATATGAAAATAATTTATTTTTAAATAACGCAGTTGAATATGGATCTACTGAAATAGTAAAAAGAATTTTAAAAGATCCAAATGTAGATCCATCTAAAAATAATAATTATTGTTTAAATAAAGCAATGGAACATTCAGATTATGACACTATTGACGTATTACTTAAAGATGATAGAGTAATAAAAGCAATTAATCCTGAAAAAATGTCATCATATGTTAAATATAAATTAGGTGCAAAATTTAAAGTGTATTCTGAAAAAGAACTTATTAATACTATAAAATTATTATAATATTATAATATATAATTAAAATTAAAAATTTTTAATGATTAAAAATTTTAAAAATTTTAATATTTTAAATGAAAATGCAGATTTAAACTGGGAATTTGAAAAAGCAGTTAAAAATAATGATATTGAAACAGTTTATTTACTTTTACAAGATCCAAATGTTGACCTATCTGTAAATGATAACTATCCAATACAAATAGCTTCTAGATATGGGTATTATAAAATTGTTAAACTACTTTTAAATGATTCAAGAATTGATCCATCTGTAGATGATAATTATCCAATTGGAAGTTCAGCTGAAAATGGACATTATGAAGTTGTTAAATTACTTTTAAATGATCCAAGAGTTGATCCAGCTGATGATGATAATTATGCAATTAAACATGCTGCAGCTAATGGTCATTTAAAAATTGTTAAATTACTTTTAAATGATTCACGAGTTGATCCATCAGCAAAAAATAATTATGCAATTAAACATGCTGCAGTAAATGGACATTACGACGTTGTTAAATTGCTTTCGCGTGATCCAAGGGTTTTAAAAAAATTGACATTTAATGATATTAAAAAATATAATTTAGTTGATACTGTACTTAAAATACTAAATTTAGATACTGAAGAAGAATTATCATTATACTTAAACTTAACTTTATAATTAATATATAAATAAAATATTATATTTTTTGTGCTTAAGAATTTTAAATATTTTAATATTTTAAATGAAAATGCAAATTTAAATGAAGAATTAAAAAATGCAGTTAAAAATAACGATATTGAAACAGTTGAATTACTATTACAAGATTCAAGAGTTGATCCATCGATAAATAATAATTTTGCTATTAGATGGGCGTCAAGAAAGGGATATTATAAAATAGTTGAATTACTATTACAAGATTCAAGAGTTGATCCAACATTACATAATAATTATGCAATTAGAATTGCTGCAAAAAATGGTAATGATAAAATTGTTAAATTACTTTTGGAAGATCCAAGAGTAGATCCATCAGTCGATGACAATTATGCTATTGAACTTGCTTCAACAAACAGACATTATGATGTAGTTAAGTTATTATTACAAGATCCAAGAGTTGATCCATCTATTTATAATAACATTGTAATTAAACAAGCTATGGAAAATGGTAATAACAAAATGGTTAAAATGTTAGCGCACGATAAAAGAGTTTTAAAAAAATTATCATTTAATGATATTAAAAAGCTAAACATTGTTGATATTGCTCTTAAAGTGTTAAATTTAGATACTGAAGAAGAATTACAATTATACTTAAATTTAACTTTATAATAATTTCATATATACTTTTTAATTTAAAATTATTTTATTATATTTGTCTGTAAAGTATTTTTAATATGGACTATTATAGAGAATTTGTGAATGCAATTAAAAATAAAGATAAAGATTCTATTGTTAAATTACTTACATTTAAGAATAGTAAATTGTATATTAATGCATTATTAGTAAATAATTATCAAATACTTGATCATGCATTTAAGTATTATGATAAAAATATTATTAAGTTTTTTATACGATATATGTTAGATAACAAACTATTAAATTTTAGTAAATATATTACAATTTCTTTATTTAATCGTAAATTTGAAATAATAATAAAATTGTTAAATTTTTTAGAAATAACTGAATCAATAACTGATTTAAATATATTAATCGATATTATTCGTGTATATTCAGCGTATAATGGATCTGATAAAGTATTTAAGTTGTTAATAGAAAAATGTGAAAACTTAGATCCTTCATATGGAGATAATTTATTACTTTTATATTCATTTGATAAACACTATATAAAACTTATTAATGTTTTATTAAATGATGCACGAGTAATAAAAAAATTAAAATATTCAGATATACCAAAAGATTATATACAATTATTGTTTAATAAATTTAATGTTGAAACTGAAAAAGAACTAGAAACTGCATTACAACTTATATAAAATGATAAACCCAATTACTGAACAACTATTTATACGTGCTATATCAGAAGGAAATTTAGATGAAATAACTAGTTTGATTGAAAAAATTGGTGTTAGACCAACGTATAGTAATAATTATGCATTAAAATACGCATGTATTGCTGGTTATACTAATATTGTTGAATACTTATTGAAAAATTATTATCCTAGTGTAGATCCAAGTGTAAATGATAATTATTGTATAAAAGCTGCAGTTGAATATAATAATTATTCAATTATAAAAATTTTATTACAATATCCTGAAGTTGATCCAACAGTTGATTATAATTATCCAATTATAACTGCTAGTAGAAATAGAAGATATAAAATTGTTGATTTATTATTAAGTGATAAACGAGTTTTAAATACAATTGGATTGTCTAGAAATATTAACGCAACAATAAAAAGTGTTTTCATTAAAAAATTTAATTTAAATTTAGAATTTAATTTAAATAATTATAATAAAGTTGAAAAATTATTAAATTTTATAGCTTATAATGATAAATTATGACGAAATTATAAAATACGTTTTAGATGAAAATATAGATGCATTACAGCAAGAAGTTAATAATGGTTTAATTGTTAATATAAATAGTAATACATTATTTTGGATCGCAGCATCTCAAGATAAATCATTATCTATTAAATTTTTATTTGAAAATTCATATGACGATGATAATGAATATTTAATACGTTATACATTACTATCCGCTGCTAATTATAATGGTATAAACGTTTTTAAATATATTGTAGAAACATATAAACCAATTTTAACATATAATAATAATATGTTATTATATGAAAGTGCTTATTATTCAGATCCATCAAAATTAGATGTTTTGAATTATTTATTAACTTTTAATGAAGTTATAAAACATATAAAATACGAAGATGTTAAACGAAATAAAAATATAGAACAATTATTAATTAAAAAATATAATTTAAAAGATGCAAATGAATTAAAATCATTTTTAGAAATAATATGATGAATAAATCTGATAAGAAAATATTAATAACATTTTCAAATAATTTATATGAAGTACTTCAAAGTTTTGAATTTCAAAATGATGTACTATATGTATCAAAGGATTTATATAATATTTTATTAGAATTAGATTTAATCGATAAAATTAAAAACAAAAAATTATTAAAAAATATAATAATTGATTATAGTAGGAGTACTACTGATTTATCATTTGATTATAGTGATAATGAAAAAGTATTAAATACTATATTAGATTTATATTAATGTGTGTAAACGAAATATTTGAAGAAATAAAGGAAAAGTTGCTTAAATTTGATAATGATAAGTGTGAAGTCACTATTTCATCTTATTTATTAACGCAATATACTATAGGTTTTATAACAGAATTTAAAGAAAATGGAATTAAGTTTAAAACTTTTTATGTTGATTCAAATTTAGATAAATTTGAATATTATATAGATTGTTGTGAAACAAATTATGTTGAAACTAATGTTGAAAAATTTTTTGATGAATGACAAATTATGAGCTAGAAACATATATTGTTAAAATGTTTACAATAACTGTAATGCGTAAAAAGTATTTAAATTCTTTAAACGAAAAAACTATATTAATAATTAGTAAATATTTATATGATTTTATGTGTGTATCATTACCAATAACACGTAGTAATTTTACATTAAGGTGGGACCAATTTTATGAATTTAGAATTGAACTTAGAATTAATCATAAATTTTCAAAATTACAATATGTATATGATGAATCAATGATACCAATTAAAACAATTGAACGTATGTTTGAATTAAAATAATAAAAATAATATTATGAATATAAAAGTTGATAAAAATTTAAATGTTAATGAACTGATGAAAAAATCTGTTGAATGTTACGCGTATATAGACGAAATAGATGATATTTTATCCAATATTATATCACATAAAGTAGAGCCACTTTTAAATGAACATAAATTTGACGAAGCAGTTAAAATTGTTAAAAATTTTTATAAACCAAGTAGATATGTTCAGTCAAATAATGAAGATGATTTAGATGGTGAAGTTATATTTATAGGATATGATTTAATATTATCAGAGATTAGTAGATTACGACAATTAAACAAATAATATAAAATTGATATAATAAAAATAAATTTAAAAACTATAATTATGAAAAAGACTATTTTTTTAGGAATAACACTAATGTTATTTACAATTGCATTAAATGCACAATCATTTTTTAGTTCGTATAAGGAAACATATACTTTTTGGGATGAAAAGAAAGGTGAATTTATTCAATATGCCGAAGAAACTGTTAGTTCAATGTTTGAATTAAATGATGAAGAAACTATGTTTACACATACAACGCCTGATATGACAAGTACGTACTATATAAAAGGTCGTGAATTTGATGATGAAAAAGAAGTGTGGACATATAAAGTATTATCAGATGTTGGAAATAAATATATTTACATATTTGATCCAAAACATAATCAAATTAGAGCATTAATGACTGTTAATGCTGATAAAGTAGCTGCGGGTAAGGAAAAAGCAGTTGTTGTTATGGTAGTATATCATTTAAAGAGTATGTTTACTAAATAATTAACTTATGTTATTAAAAACAATATAAATGAAGCATTTCTTAGATCTTGTAAAAATTGTAGTTTAAATATAATTAATGAATAATTTAAATCTAGAAATAGAATACTTTAATCTTAAGTTAGATGTAAATTTATATTTATTATTTGCAGATTTAAAACAATCACGAACAATTATAATATCTCAAAAATTATATGATTATATTTTAATGTATCATACATATTCATATGATGTTTGGACAGCAAGAAGAATTGAATTTAAAATTAATGATAAAGTTAAAGGTTACGTAAATGATGAATCTGAAATAAAAATTGATACTATAAATGATATATGAATGAATTATTTGAAAAATTATATACTGATTTAGGTCGTTATATTTATAATCATCCAAATGATGAATTAACTTATATGTATATAAATCCAGAATTACTTCAATTTATTTTTAATTTTCATATTACTATATGTCATTGGGCAAAAATGCATAACATAATTTTTAAAGAATCAAAATTTGTCGATACTTATTTATTAGACGAATCAAATATAATTATTTATGAGTTTTAATATGCATAAACATAGTGAACTTATACATCAAAAAAATAAACTAATAAATGATGTTAGTACACATTTACACTATTATAATGTAAATAAATTCATAGTTTATATTTCTTTAGAATTATATAATGTTATAAATTCTTCACCTTATAAAATATTTAAAGTTTATCTAAGTGTAATGCACGTAAATTTTGAAGTTATTAATGATCCTAAAATTTTAAATGGAAATTATTATGTTATTCATGTTGATGAATCAGATAAATTTATTAACGATTTTAATGATATTTTTATTTAATTATTAATATATAAATAAAAATATTAAATAACATGAAATATTTAGATAAATTTGATGATATAAAAAAATATTCAAATTACGCGCATTTTAATGATTCAGAAATTAAAGAAATATTTGATAAAATTTTAAATTATTTAAAAACAAAAAAAACATATGTTAAATCTGGTGATGAATATATTCAAATGTGTAGTGCTGGATTAAGTATGCTTTTTGATGCGCAATTAAAATTATATTTATCTATTAATGAAGAATATATTGACGCTGGTGATGAAGATTATACTTTAAAATACATTAATTTATATATTTTAGATACACATACGAATGATGAATATATTGTTGCAACATATAAAGATGGTACAACTGATGATATTGTGAATGATATTATAAAACATTATAATATTATAAAAGTAAAATTTGATGAAATTGATTCAGCTAGTGCTGTAATAGATACAAATTTAAATTATATTAAAACAACATATGAAAAAAAGGACTAATAATAATGGAATATTTAAAAAAATTTGAAAGTTTATTTGATGATGAAGCAAGATCTGAAGAAGAATCATATTTTAGAATGAATCCTAATATGTTTAAGGATTTACTTAAAGATGTATATGATAATAGTGCAATTAAAATTTCTGAATTAACTGAAAATTTTGATTCACTTTATATAAGAAAAGACGAAAAAAGAAATAAATTAAATATAATATTACCATATAAAAATTACAATATAATTATAGAATTTATTGTTAATAATAAAGCATTAGTTGGAAACGTATTTGATAATTCAACATATGAACAATTGTACCAATTAGATATGCCATTTGAAAGTTTACATAGTATTATAGAAATGTTTTATAGTTTATTTAATTTTATTAGAAAAATATAACAATATGTAATGGAAGATTTTAATTTATTTAATACTGAATTTAACAGAGAAATTTCTAAATTAGAATATTTAGAATT
>Ga0256913_10002041_pt1 | contig 10270 bp, 7 predicted proteins | sample Axial_MatmetaG_FD_185970 | JGI IMG/M metagenome (GOLD analysis project Ga0256913, IMG submission 185970) | Deep-sea worm associated microbial mat communities from Axial Seamount, Juan de Fuca Ridge, Pacific Ocean - Axial_Mat | ecosystem: Environmental > Aquatic > Marine > Oceanic > Microbial...
TAATTCCAGCTAATACATCACCACTTCCTGCTGTTGCCATACCCCCATTGCCAGAATCATTTATATAAACCACATTACCATCAGTCACCACACTTTTATGTCCTTTTAGTAAAACAATTGTATCATATTTATTTGCAAAGGTTTTCGCTATTTCAATTCTATTTTCTTGTACATTTTCTATACTCGTTTTAACAAGTCGAGCCATTTCCCCTGGATGTGGGGTTATAACTACCGGTCCTTTTTTATTTTTTAATATTTCTATATGTTTTGATATATCATTTAGTGTCTGGGCATCTATAACAACAGGTATACTAAAATTATCAAATATAGCTTTTAAAATTTCATGACTTTGTGCTTCTTTAGGTATGCCTGGTCCTATAACAATGCATCCTACTTTTTTTAGACTACTAATAGTTTCTATTATTTGTTCCCACCTTAAATAGGATATATACTCTTTATTGTCATCATTAATACCATTACATACTACCTCAGAAACTAATTGATTATATTCATATATTTTACTTAAAGGTACTAAAGAATTAGTATATCCCACTCCCGATATCATAGAAGCTTTAGCACACATGGCATATGCTCCTATCATACCTTTACCACCTGCAATAATAACTACATTTCCAAAGTCTCCTTTTGATACTATTTTATTTCTTTTTTTAATATGATTTAATGCCATAGCATAATCAAATAAAAAATATTGTTCTTTTTTACTTTTAAATGCAGCCTTTGGAATATCAATTGGAATAACTTTAATTTGTTTACTATATTTAAATCCCGGTTGTGTATATAACCCTACTTTTCCTTTTTCGAAAGTAATGGTTAGATCACTATATACAGCGCACCCCCTTATTATCCCTTTATCACAATCTAATCCTGAGGGTACATCTATTGATACTACAAAAGCATTGCTTTTATTAATAAAATCAATATATTGTTTTGTAATACCTATTACTGTACGTCGCAATCCTGTACCTAATAATCCGTCAATTATTATTTCAAATTTATTTATTTCAATATTTTGTTTTCCTTCTGTAATATTAATTCCTAATTTTTGACAACTAAAAGCATTTATTTTTGCTTCATTTTTTAATGTACTAATTTTAACTGTAGAAAAAATACTAACATTGGAACCTTTTAAAAATAATTTTCGGGCAAGTGCATATCCATCACCACCATTATTACCACTTCCACAAAAAATTGCTATTTGTATTCCTTTTAGATTTGAGAATTTTTCATTAATAATTTGCAACATACCATTTGCAGCATTTTCCATAAGCAACAATCCACTAATTCCATATTCGTTAATAGTGGTTAATTCAGCCTCTTTTATATCTTTAGATGTGGTTAATTTCATATATAAATTATATCATAATGAATAAAAAGTAGATAATGAATTGTGTATTTTTTTATTTGAATATGTAAAATATTCAACATCCCACCAAGGTGGAAAAAGCCGTCTATATCTTGCTCCTGCAAACCTAGAATCTACCAATATAACAAATCCTCTATCCTCATCCGTTCTAATTACCCTACCTGCTGCTTGTAATACTCTATTAATTCCAGGATAGGTATATGAATAGTCAAAGCCTTTACTAAGTTTTGTTTCATAATAATCTTTTATCATTTCATTCTGAGGACAAATCATAGGTATTCCTGTTCCTATAATGATAACCCCCGTTAATTTTTCACCTTCAAGATCAATACCCTCTCCAAAAATACCGCCCATCACTGCAAATGCTACTAAAGTTTTTTCTCCATAATAATTAAAACGTTCTAAGAATTCATCTCGCTCAAAATCATCCATATATCTGTTTTGTGAAAGTATTTCCACATCTTTTTCTATTTCTTGATAAATATCTAATACACTATTTAAATATTTATAGGATGGAAAATATACAATATAGTTTCCTATTTTTTGATTAAAGGATTCTTTGATTAATAAAGCTATTTCTTCATATGTACTTTCTCTATCCTTGTATTTTGTGCTTATGCGTCCCTCAATTACCACTTTGAAATTCTCTGAAGGAAAAGGCGAAGGAAGAAAGATACTCTTATCAAAATCTCTACTTCCTAAAATATCCATGTAATAGCTTTTTGGTTCTAAGGTAGCCGAAAATAATATTGTACTGATACTACTGTTCATTGCATTAGATAATAAAAAGGAAGGATCGATACACATAAGTTTAATTTTAAAATCACCATTTTCAAATTCATAAAAGCATCTATATCGCTCATCAAAATATTCGGCAACCTTTGTGAAAAAATATAATTCAAAATATAAAGCTAAAAATATTTCAGAGTATTCTGCATCCATTTCATATTCAAAATATTTTTCCATTATTGTAGCTAACCTTTTTACTTCTGTAACTAATACACCTGGTATATCTCTGCTTTGATAATATCCATGAGATATATTTGTAAAGTATTCTTTCTTTAAATTATTTATTTCCCTACTAACATTTGTTAAGCTTCTCTTAACATCCAACCATTTTTTATTTGTTTTTCTACGTACTTTCAATATATTACTTTTTGCTATTTCAGCTGAATACATTTCCCTTCCTCTATTAACTAAATTATGGGCTTCATCAACTAAGAAACAATATTTTTCTTTAACTTCTGTAAAAAATCTTTGTAATCTAACACGTGGATCATATGCATAGTTATAGTCACATATAATAAGATCACTATAAGTTGCTATATCAAGAGATAACTCAAATGGACATATATTATATCGATTGGCATATTTATTTATTATCCTTCTATCAAAGAACTGTTCTTTTAGCATTTCCTTTCTAGCTGTAGGCATTCTATCATAATAGCCATTGGCTCTTTCACAAACTGCAGGATCACAATCGCGTACTTCATAAGGGCACATTTTATCTTTTGCAGTTACAACAAGAGCTCTTAAATTTAAACCACTATCATTTAAAATTTTAAAGGCTCGTATTGCAACTTTTGAGGTTACAGTTTTGGCTGTTAAATAAAATATTCTATCTATTAAGCCTTCACCTAACGCTTTAACTGCAGGAAAGATAGTTGCCATTGTTTTACCTATACCAGTAGGTGCTGTTATGTATAAACGTTCTTCATCTCGTATTGCTTTATATACTTTGGTAGCTAATTCTCTTTGTCCTGCTCTATAGTCTGAAAAAGGAAATTCCATAGATTTAGCACTATTATTTCTTATTGTTAACCATTTTATTTGCTTAGTCATCCAATTTAAGTATTTATATACATATTGGTTAAACAATTTCTCTAATTGCTCAAATTTATATGGGATAGTAAAAGTTTTTTCTTGATCGTTTTCTTGATTTATATATACAAGTACTATTTCAATTTCTTTAAGATTATTTTTTTTGCAATACATAAACCCATAACAAAACGCTTGCCCCCAATGACTAATATAATCATCTTGTAAAATAGAATCCACATCTTTTAGCGTTGTTTTAACCTCATATATAGTAGTTTTATCATTCACTAAGATTCCATCTATTCTTCCTGCAATTTCCATATTAACATCATCATTTTCTATTTTATATGATATATATTTTTCTTTTTCAAAATGCTCAGCACCATGTTTTTTTAACATTTGTTTTTGGAAAACACCATGTATTGCCATACCTATGTATGCAGAGTCCATCATAGTAAATGAACCTTTTTTTTCTATATTTCCTTTATTAACGGAAAAATTGACTAAGTCTTTAACTGATACTTTAATAATCTTTTTTTGCATCCCGCCCTCACAAACATATGTTCTTATAAGTATTATACATTTGATTAGTTAGTTTTTCAATTGCTTTTTAAATATATCAGTTTCAACAACTGCACAATATGCTGAAAAATTCCTATAATATCTATACACTCTTTTAAAAATTGACAAATGTTTATTAGCTTCACATTTTAAGGTGAACGTATTAAAAATACTTATGCAAGAATATCTTTTATCTAATAAATTATTAATAAATTTAGCTATATATTTATTTGATACCTTTGCGTAAGAAAGATTAGGTAGTTTATTATCAACAAAGGTATATAAATAATTTTTTTTATATTTTTTTTCTATTTCTATTTTAGAAAAAAAATCTACTATTTCATTATCTAATAATGGCATATACCAATTGATTCCATAAAAATCATATGCTCTAACAGAATTAATTAAATAAAGCACTGTATATGATTCAAGCGAATATCTTTCATATGCTTCACATATTTCATAAGTATCCTTAATTTGTTTTAAATCACTAGTAATAGTTTTGACTCTTTTCACAAGATATTGCATATGTTTTGATTTTAAATTTTTAGTGTCATAAAACAACATTCTACTTTTAAACATTATTGAATTTAGATTAGTATGGATATTTGCCTTTGAATAAAAAGATCTACCTGCAATATTTCCAATATGTCCTGGTATTATAATACTATCTTTCCCTATAATTTCTTTTTTTAATAGTTGTTTTATAACAAAGTGTTCTCGCAAATGAGCATTAACCATTAAATTAGTAGAATATTTAATATATTCTAAACTTTCTTTATTTTTATATGTTTTCGCCCAAGTACTTTTTTTATATGGAATAAAATAATGTTTGTAACCTAACTTCTTTGCCACATTAATAGCTGGTCCATATTCTTTTGACAATTTAGTTCCATATGTAACAAGTATTACATTTTCATATTTAATCTCTTTTAAAAGTAAAGCACAAAATCGCGAGTCAACGCCTCCACTTAACATAACTACAGCTTGCCTGTTATTTAATCTTTTCTCGAGTCTCTTTGCTACATCCTTAAAAACTCTTTTAAAATTTATTTCTGCTTCTTTATCACTATATATGTTTTCTCTTTTATAATGATAAAAATTATATTTTTCTACTGTTACTTTGTTTTCTTTTTTATTATATAAAACATATTCTCGTGGCATAACTTTAAAAATATTATTAACAAAAGTCTCATTGAAATTAATAAATCCTGTATAAATTAAGTCGCTATACCCTTTAGTATTTATATCATATTGGTTAGTTTCTTTAACAATGAATAATGTCTCGTCACTTACATATAATTTATTTTTATAATGAGAATAACATAAATGATATGTACTAAATCTATCTTGAAAAGCTATTGTAAAATCACTATTATCGATAACAATGGAAAAATGTCCATTTAAAGAATTAATAAATTGAATTATTTCGCTAATATTTCTTTTTTTTATTAACTTTAGATAAATTTGTTCACTGCTATAATAAAAATCTTTATAAAAAGCACTGCCTCTTATATATATACCATTTTTTTCATAACATTTAATCCTAATTTTTTTCATCGATATATATTTCATTCAATAGATTATATCTTAAATAAATTGACATATCAATAATATGAATATAGAATTTAATAAGTTATGAAATGGAGAATAAAATGAGTAAAATTTGTGTTGTTGGCTTAGGATATATTGGAATACCTACCGCCGTGATGTTTTCTTCAAAAGGTTTTGAAGTTGTTGGTGTAGATATAAGAAACCATGTTGTACAGTCAATAAATAATAATATATTGCCTATTGAAGAAAAGGGCTTAGATGAGCTTTTTGAAAATCACCCTTTTAAAGCCTCTATCACTGTTATACCTTCTGACATATATATAATCTGTGTCGGAACTCCTATTGATTCAAATAATAACGTAGATTTAGAAGCAGTAATACAAGCTTCTAAAAGTATCGCTCCTTTTGTTAAGAAAAACGATTTAATAATATTAGAATCCACAGTTTCTCCCGGAACTACTAATGATATTGTTTTACCTATCTTAGAAAAAAACAATCTTAAAGCTGGTGTTGATTTTAATTTAGTTCATAGCCCTGAGCGAGTAATTCCAGGAAATCTAATATATGAATTAAAAAACAATGATCGTATTATGGGTGGAATTAGTAAAGATGGTGCAATAAAAGCAAAAACATTATATAAAAACTTTGTATCTGGCAATATATATTTAACAAATGCTTTAACCGCTGAAACTTCAAAATTAATGGAAAACACCTATAGAAATGTAAATATCGCCTTTGCTAATGAAGTTGCTACAATATGCGAAAAATTAAAAATCAATTCTTGGGAAGTTATTGAATTAGCAAATAAACATCCAAGAGTAAATATATTAAACCCTGGCCCTGGAGTAGGCGGCCACTGTATTCCTGTTGACCCTTGGTTTATTGTTGAAAAAGCTCCCTTGCAATCACAATTAATTAAAATATCATTAGAAAAAAATCGCTCTATGCCTACATACACTGTTAACAAATTATTTAATATAGTCCAAAGAAAAACTGAACTTAACATATGTTTATTAGGTTGTACTTTTAAGGCAAATACCGACGACATTAGAGAAAGCCCTACTTTTGAAATATACAACTTACTTAAAAAAGAAAATAATGTTAATTTATATGATCCTCATGTTAAAGGTTATCACGAACAAAGTTTATACAAAACCTGTGAAAATGCTGATGCTATAGTTTTATTAGTGGATCATAAGGAATTTGCTGATATTGATTATAATAAATTATTTAATATAATGACATCAAATATAATTTTAGATTGTAAAAATTTCATTTCAAAGGAAATTGCCACTGCAGCTGGTTTTTCATATCATTTGTTAGGAGACGGGTCATTGTAAAAGCAATTGAATTGTTTCTATGCATATATCGTTTCCATGGTTATTTGCACCAACAGAAATTATCATTTTATATTGTTTTGAATAAGGAGTTTGTAAATATTGATTATTCGTCATATCAATAGCAATAACTTTCCCATCATATTTTAGTAATCTATCATCATCAATACTTATATTTAATTTTGTTAAGTAACTAGATAAATCTATAAAGATATTTTTATCTTTAAAATAATTATATGAAAAATCATCTAACACAAATAAATCTAAGGTAGTCTTATCAAACTGCTCAAAAAACAATATATTTCCGTCCATATCCTTTTGTAACAATTCTGCTTTATCTCCACTAATATTTATTGTGCCAATATATACAGACTTTATTACTTCCGAACTTTCTATATAATTTCCTAGTGTATTAAAATTTCCTTTGCGATAAGCTCCTACATAGTTAACATTAACTTGTTCACTTGGACTTATTAAATAAATTTCTAACAAAGCTATTACAAATATAAACGATACAATAGTTACCATCCATATTAATACATTGCGTTTATTAACTTTCTTTTTATTTCTTTTTATTTGTTCCTTTGTCAATTTTTCTTTATGTACTAATTTAGTATATGCTTGTGTGATTTTATCTATATTAATTGTTTCATCATTTTTAGCTCGTAATGTAAACACATAAAATGCATCTTCAATATCCTTATTTGTGGCATCTTCTTTTAATTCTAATATTTTTAAAAGTTCTGTTCTATTCATATCAATCCTCTATAATTATTATACTCCCAAAATTATTTATTGTATTAAATTAATTATCAAATATACAAAAAGCTTTACATGTTATACAATTATATAATAAAAATATCATTATAATAAATAGGAGTTATTGTGAAAAAAGTTTTAATAATTGCAGATGAATTTCCTCCAGTAGGAGGGCCCGGTGTTCAAAGAACTCTTAAATTCACTAAATATCTACAAACCTTTAATTATTTACCATACATATTTACAAGGTCATCAAGAAACATTCTTTTAAAAGATGATAGTTTATTAGATGAAGTACCTTCAAATATTGAAGTTATTAGAACTCGTCCTTATGACTTTCAATATAAAAAAACCCTCTTAAATAAAATTATGTACTTTATACTATTAATTCCGGATGGTAGAGTAATATGGTATCTTAAATCGAGAAAAACATTAATTGCTACAATAAATAGAATTAAACCTGATATTATATACTCAACCTCTTTTCCTTATTCAAACCACTTATTGGCTTTATACGCAACAAAGAAAATAAAAAATATAAAATGGGTAGCTGATTTTAGAGATGAATGGACTAATAATCCATATTTTAATCATAATTTTATACGCACTTTTATTGAACGTAGAATAGAAGAAAAAATAATGAAACGTGCAAATAAATTAATAGCAAATACCCCTATAATGGAACAAAATTTTATAAAAAGTTATCCTTTTACCTCTAATAAATTTAATGTGATTCCTAACGGGTATGATAAAAGCGATTATAAAAATTTGCACATTCCTAAAAAAGATAAGAAAGTTTTTACAATTACATATACCGGTTCCTTTTACGGAAGTAGAAAACCTGACTACTTTTTAAAAGCATTAGCAAATGTTGTGCAAACAAAATCTAATATTAAAGTTATTTTTATTGGTAACATTAAACAAGCGCAAATTAAATTACTAATTAATCAATTAAATATAACATCCCATATTGAATTTATATCTTATCTTCCCCATAAAGAAAGTATAAAAAAACTTATGCAAAGTGATATTTCGCTATTAATTGAAGGTAAAGATAATATACCTTTTTATACTGGTAAAGTATTTGAATATATGTATTTAGAAAATACAATATTAGCAATAATTCCTAAAAATGGTGCTGCTGCAGAATTAATTACACGTACTAACACAGGAATTGTTTGCGATAGTGAAGATATTTCTCATATTGAGGCTTCTATTTTAAAGCTTTATAATAATTGGGAAAATAATTTAAATAGTAATAGAAATATGCAAGAAATAGAAAAATATGATCGAATATATTTAACTAAGCAACTTGTAAATCTATTTAATGATATTTTGTGATAAAATATATAAATATTATCATTGGAGGGTCTTATGAAGATTATTGATGAAAAAGGAAAAATATTTAAATTAATAAATATTGTTGATTTATTGGTGATATTAGCCATTATACTCGTTATAGGCGGTGTCTTTTATTCACTGGCACATTCAGGCGCAATAAATGTTGCACCTAAGGATATGTATGTTGCTACTATAAAATGTCCCAAAGTAACAAAATCTGTTTATGACAACCTGAAAAAGGATGATAGAATTATTTATGGTAATTCATATGTAAACGGATATGTTTCTGACGTCTCTATCGAAAGTGCAAAAATAGAAGTAATAACTGATGATAATAAAATTATTTATATTGAACATCCTAGCCTTTATGATGTATATGTAGATGTAGTAATTGAAGTTGACCATGGTTCCACTTTTATATTACTTGGTAAATATCAAATAAATATAGGAAAAGAGTTTGTTGTAAAAACTGCTAAAGTTGAAGTTGTTGGATCAGTAATTGATTTAAAGGAATATCATAAATAATGAATGCTATTAAAAACAGTCTTATATATAAATTATGGTTTTTTATTGCTAATAGTTATCAAAATAGTTATTATCACAAACTAGGTGTATTTTTTAGTGAAAAAAGCAAAAACAGTAAAACAATTCATTTATATAATAATTATATTAATAAAATTCCTGCTAGTCATAATGTTATACTTATAAGAAAATTTATAGACACCTTTTTAAAGCCTTTTAGATTTTTATCAAAAAGTGCTAAAAAAAGCACCTGTAATCAAATACTACATAATACACAAAAAGCTTTTAATAAAAACTTTTTATATGGAATCTTACTTATAATGACTACTTTTTCTTTAGGTATTAACATTGCTTTATTTATTAAAGGAGATATAAATATGATGTATTCTTCACTACTTGTTGTATCCATAATATCTTTCTTTGTATATATTAAAGTTGAAAAATATATTATTAATTCTCTTATTTATAAGGTGTTAAAAACAATTTTTAATTAAAAAGGACGTATATGAATAAAAAAACTCAAATAATATTATCTGCAATATCATTTCTAATAGGAATATTAGGAGTTTTTATAAATCCTTTAATATCTCTAATAGGAATATTAGCTTTTATTACCATTTTATTTTTTATCACTGACTATGCTAGAGTTATATATATATTAGCCTTCTTTTTCATAATAGATTATTTTATTAGAAATATATTATCTATTACTTTGATTAGTTCGATTTGGGATGAATTGTTTTTAATAGGTGCACTAATAATATTTATCATCAAATATCTTTTTGATATTAGAGAAAAAAACCATATTTTCACACCTATAGATATACCAATGATTGTATTTATCTTAATAAATCTTTTTATATTATTAGTAAACACCACTTATATTGAAGTTGGCCTTGAAGGTTTTAGAGCTATAACAACTAATTTATTATGGTTCTTTTTAGTTTTTTCATTAGTGAAAAATGAAAAAGGTGCCAAAAAAGTTTTAACTTTC
>Ga0256913_10002042_pt1 | contig 10269 bp, 9 predicted proteins | sample Axial_MatmetaG_FD_185970 | JGI IMG/M metagenome (GOLD analysis project Ga0256913, IMG submission 185970) | Deep-sea worm associated microbial mat communities from Axial Seamount, Juan de Fuca Ridge, Pacific Ocean - Axial_Mat | ecosystem: Environmental > Aquatic > Marine > Oceanic > Microbial...
TATATTGTTTCACAATAAAACAGAAGAGATGAGAAGAGAAATATTAGCATTAACGATAATTTCGTTTTTATTAACGTTCATGTCACTGATATTAATGGGGATGGCTATGGAAAGCGGAACTGAGTTCTTTTCATTCTTTGCAGTGTCATTGGTAGTATCATTTATATCATTCGTTTATTCCTTAGTAAGGTTGAAGAAATAGCTAATGCATACTGATCCATGTAACTGTAGTATCGGTTCATTGTTCAGTTTTAAAATTAAAATGTGTGCCTTTTTAATTGGGACACAGTTTTTAAATTTAATGCAGATCTTAAAAAAATAAGAACAGAAGATTGTTGAAAGTGATAAAATGAAGGCAATAACCGGGAACCACATTCCAATGTGAATAATGTACCTTCCGGTAACTAAACTATTTTTCTTTATCCGGTACGAAAATAAGAGATACTGAATTTACACAATGCCGGGTGTTCTTTGGAGTAAATCCTTCATTCAGGAAAACATGTCCCAAGTGGGCACCGCATTTGGCACAGATAATTTCAGTCCTTCTCCCGTCGGCATCAGGAACCCTTTTCACAGCACCATCTATTTCATCATCAAAACTGGGCCATCCGCAATGGCTGTCGAACTTATCGGATGAGCGGTATAACGGCGCTTTGCATCTTTTACAAACATATGTTCCGGAATCTTTCAGATCATAATACTTTCCCGAGTATGGCCTCTCAGTACCCTTATGAACAATTACATATTCTTCAAATTCGGTGAGTTTATTAAATTCTGTTCTCAAAGTATCTTCCTGCGCCATGGCCAAAGTTGTTAGACTTATAAATAATATGGATAAAACTACTTTCATTCCTGTATTTCCTTATACCTGTTATCAAAAATAAAAACTATTGATAAGCCAGAAATCGGGCGTAACTTAGTTTTATTCTAAATAAAGCAATTAAGACTCATTTTTGTTCATATTTGGCTCATTTTTTTAATTTTGTGGGTTCATGTAAAAAAGTCAAATTAAACAAAATCAATAGAAATGGGATTAAATATTATTGTTCTTGCCAAACAGGTTCCCGATACAAGGAATGTTGGTAAAGATGCCATGAAAGCAGACGGAACGGTAAATCGTGCTGCTTTGCCCGCTATCTTTAATCCGGAGGATTTGAATGCTTTGGAGCAGGCTCTAAGATTAAAAGATAAATATAAAGGAACAACAGTTACAATTCTCACTATGGGCCCGGGGCGTGCTGCCGATATCATACGTGAAGGTTTGTACCGCGGCGCAGATAAAGGTTACCTGTTGACCGATCGTGCCTTTGCCGGTTCTGATACTCTGGCAACGTCATACGCAATTTCAAGGGCTATTATGAAACTTGAAAAAGCTGATATCATCATTGCAGGCCGTCAGGCTATCGACGGTGATACAGCGCAGGTAGGACCTCAGGTTGCAGAAAAATTGGGAATGCCACAGATCACTTATGCCGAGGAGATCGTATCGGCCGATAAGGGAAAGGTGGTTGTTAAACGTCGTCTTGAAAGAGGTGTTGAAACGGTTGAATCTCCTCTTCCGGTAGTTGTTACTGTTAACTCATCGGCACCGGCATGTCGTCCGCGTAATGCAAAGCTTCTGATGAAGTATAAACATGCAAAAACCATTACAGAGAGCCAGAATGCATCAGAGGATTATATCAATCTTACCAATGACCGTCCCTTCCTGAGCATACCCGAAATGAGCGTGAACGACATAGATGCCGATTCCAAATGGCTTGGTTTGTCAGGTTCACCCACAAAGGTAAAGCAGATAGAGAACATAGTGTTCCAGGCTAAGGAAGCAAAACAACTTACTGCTGCCGACGATGAAATAAATGAATTAATGAAAGAGTTAATTGCCAATCACACCATTGGTTAAAATCTGAGATCAAAATGAATAATGTATTTGTTATTTGCGAAATAGATGAAGGCAAAGTTGTTGATGTCAGCCTCGAATTGCTGACCAAAGGACGCACTTTGGCCAATGAACTGAAATGTAAGCTTGAGGCTGTTGCTTTAGGCCATAATATTGGTGGAATAGAAAAAGAGTTGTATCAGTATGGTGCAGATGTTGTTCATGTGGGTGATGACGAACGGCTTAATCCGTATACGACCTTGCCGCACACTGCTGTCATCACCGGACTGTTCGGAGAAGAGAAACCGCAGATCGCATTGCTTGGTGCCACAACTTTCGGCCGCGATCTTGGCCCGCGTGTGTCTTCAGCTTTGCAGAGCGGTCTTACTGCCGATTGTACATCACTTGAGATAGGTGATCATGAAGATAAAAAGGCGGGGAAAACTTATAAAGACCTTTTATATCAGATACGTCCTGCGTTCGGGGGAAACATTGTTGCCACTATCATCAATCCTGATTGTCGTCCGCAAATGGCTACTGTCAGGGAAGGGGTGATGAAAAAAGAGATATACGACAAGCATCATAAAGGAAAACTGAACAAACTCGATATCAACAAGTATCTAAAACCCGAAGACCTCGTTGTAAAGGTTGTTGAGCGTCACATGGAGAAGTCGAAAGTTAACATTAAAAACTCTTCGATAATTGTTTCAGGCGGATACGGAATGGGTTCGAAGGAGAATTTTGATATGTTGTACGAACTTGCCGATGTCATCGGTGCCGAAGTAGGCGCATCACGTGCTGCCGTTGATGCCGGTTATGCTGAGCATGATCGTCAGATAGGTCAGACCGGTGTTACTGTTCGTCCGAAGCTTTACATTGCCTGTGGTATCTCCGGACAGATTCAGCACGTTGCAGGAATGGAGGATTCATCTATGATAATTGCTATAAACAACGATCCGAATGCTCCTATAAACAGAATTGCAGATTATGTGATCACAGGTGATGTTGCTGAGATAGTACCCAAAATGATTAAATATTACAAACAAAATACGAAGTAGTTGAAAGGAGAAAGTTAAAAGTCAGGAAGAGATATGCAGGATTAACTTTCAACTTACAAACTTTATAAAATTAATTATAATGGCTAATTTTTTTACAGATAATCCGGATCTTAAATTTCATCTTACTCATCCTCTGATGAAAAAGATCGTTGCGCTGAAAGAGCGTGATTTTGCGGATAAGGATAAATTCGATTATGCACCGATCGACTTTGAGGATGCAATGGACAGTTATGAGAAGATACTTGATATCGTTGGTGAGATCTCAGGCGAGATAATTGCCCCCAATGCTGAAGGTGTTGACCAGCAGGGACCAAAGATCGTGAATAACGAAGTAGTTTATGCAGACGGTACACAGCAGAACCTTGAGGCGATCGTAGAAGCAGGCCTGATGGGCATCACTCTTCCGCGTAAGTACGAAGGACTGAACTTTCCTATTGTTCCTTACATCATGGCAGCTGATATCGTTTCACGTGCCGATGCGGGATTCGTAAATATCTGGGGACTTCAGGATTGTGCTGAGACCATTAACGAGTTTGCAACAGAAGATCAGAAAGAACGTTTCCTCCCCAGGATCTGCGGTGGTGAAACAGCTGCAATGGACCTTACCGAACCTGATGCAGGTTCCGACCTTCAGGCTGTTGAACTGAAAGCACGCTATGATGAAAAAACAGGACAGTGGTATCTTAACGGAGTTAAGCGTTTCATCACTAACGGAGATGCTCATATCTCGCTTGTGCTTGCCCGCTCGGAAGAAGGAACACATGATGGCCGCGGACTCTCAATGTTCATTTACGACCGTAATCATAAGGCATTGAAAATACGCCGTATTGAGAACAAAATGGGTATCAAAGGTTCGCCTACCTGTGAGCTTGTTTTTAAGGATGCTCCTGCCGAGCTTGTAGGGTCACGCAAAATGGGACTGATAAAGTATGTGATGGCATTGATGAACGGTGCTCGTCTGGGAATTGGTGCACAATCTGTAGGAGTAAGCGAAGCTGCATACCGTGAGGCTATCGAATACGCAAAAGAGCGCGAACAGTTTGGCAAACCTATCATTAAATTTCCGGCTGTTTATGAGATGTTGTCAGTTATGAAGTCAAAACTTGATGCATCACGTTCTTTGCTGTATGAAACATCGCGCTATGTTGATCTGTACAAAACATACATGCACATAAGTGAAGAGCGCAAGCTTGATCCTGATGAGCGCAAAGAGATGAAAAAATACCAGAGATTGGCCGACTTTTTCACTCCGCTTCTTAAAGGAATGGCAAGTGAATATGCCAATCAGCTGGCTTACGATGCAGTTCAGATACATGGCGGATCGGGATTCATGAAAGATTATCCTGTAGAGAGGATTTATCGTGATGCCCGTATTACTTCTATCTACGAAGGGACTACACAACTTCAGGTCGTAGCTGCTATTCGCGGAGTTACAACCGGCGGTTATCTCTCTCGCATCCGTGAGTTTGAAGCAATGTCGCTCAAGCCTGAATTGCACGGTTACCGCCGTACTCTGATCATCATGACAGATGAGTACGAAAAAGTTGTAAAAGCCGTTACTGATGTAGATGACCTTGAGTATGTTGATTTCCATGCACGTCGTATGGTTGAAATGGCAGGAAATATAATTATGGGTTACCTGTTATTGCTCGATACCGAACGTGATGGTAAATATAAAACCTCTACAGATATTTTCATCAAAAGAGGTAAAGCCGACAATCATGCCAAAGCTAATTTTGTTTTCAATTCCTCAATTGATGACCTTGGTAATTATAAGCATAGCGATGTTGAATAATTGACCGAATAATATTAAATAAAAAACGGGTGAAAAGATTCATCCGTTTTTTTTGCATATAAATGTAACTGACGGGGTGGCTTACAAACCATCCTGTCAGTATTTATAGATTATAAACGATGATTAACTTTTGATAACTCATTATTGATGTTTTTGGCACAGGACTTGCGTTACACTTATCAGATTTTTTTCATAGATTTGGGTTTGGTTAATTAAAAAAGGGAGTCAACAATGGTTGCTCCCTTTTTTATATAATGTATGAATCGGTTATTCTTCAAAATAATCATCGTCATAATCTTCATCAAACAATTCGTTGTCATAATATAGTTCTTCCATTTCATATTTTAGTGCTGCCATTTTAATAGCTGTTATTGCAGCCTCATCACCTTTGTTACCGTGTTTTCCTCCTGCACGGTCAAGGGCTTGTTGTTGGTTTAGAACAGTCAAAACCCCGAAAATAAAAGGCATGTCATGTTCAATGTTCAGATTGGTAATTCCTTGTGTTACTCCCTGGCAGATGTAATCAAAATGCGGGGTCTCTCCCTGTATCACACATCCCAGGCAGATCACAGCATCAACGTCAATATTTTCTGCAAAAAGTTTTGCCCCGAAAGTTAGCTCAAAACTTCCCGGAACGTATTTTGTAATTATGTTGTCAGGCTTTACACCATGTTTCATTAATGTGTTCTCTGCTCCTTTCCTGAGAGCTTCGGTCACTTCACTATTCCATTCCGAAACTACTATTCCAAACCGGAGATCAGTTGCATCAGGGATCTTATTCGGATCATATTCTGACAAGTTCTGATTTTTTGTTGCCATGATTTCTGAAATTTAAAAATAAATAAAGGCCGTCTTTAAAAGACAGCCTTCAAAATTAGTAAAAAGATCCTTTATTTTAAAGAGGCCCTTGTTATGTATTTATCTATCGACCGGGCTTCAGGACTTGATTTGTAATCTTTCTTTATTTTTGAATAAGTTTCAACGGCCTTTGCTTTATCACCCATCTCTTCGTAAAGCAGACCAAGTTTCATTAAGTATGTTGGTGCAGTTATCTCATTGTCAAATTCAGCAGCTTTTTTGTAATAGCTGATAGCCTCTTCTTTATTACCGAGTTCCAGATTTGCATCTCCTATTGCACCGTCCCTTGTAGCAGATACGAGATCATCATCTGTGGAAAACGACGATAGGTACTCAATAGCCTGGTCGTAATCTCCTATGTGAAGATAGCAAACACCTGCATAGTATTTGGACAGTTTGCCGGGCTTTGTTGAACCATACTCATCAATAATGTCAAGGAAACCAAGGCTGTTCCCATCTCCGTTAAGCGCCAATTTAAAGCTGTCTCTTTCGAAATAGTTCTGGGCAGTATAGATGCTGTTCAAAGCCTCCTGCTCAAGCGGCTGGAAATATAATTTCTTTAATCCCCAGTATCCGCCAACGATGACAATGATAGCTAAAGCAATAATACTTAGCATTTTCTGGTTGTCTTCGATGAACTGTTCAGTCTTGCTTAACGCCTGTTCTACGTTCTCAAATCTATCCTCTGTAACTTCTTTGTGTTTCTTCGACATTTTTAATATGTTTTTATTTGCATCGCAAAAGTAGTTGTTTTACAAAAAATACAAAATTTGAAAGGTGTATTTTTGATATGAATGTGCATAATTCTAATATTTATCATAAATTAAGCGAGAATCCTTTTGCAATTTTGTCCGGAAAAATGAATTTTAATTAATCAAAATCTAAGATCATGGCATTAATGAAAGCTTTAGTAAAAGCAAAAGCCGAAAAAGGAATATGGCTTCAGGAGGTAGAAGTCCCGGAGGTTGGACCTAACGATGTTCTGATAAAAGTATCCAAAACTGCTATTTGCGGAACCGATCTTCATATTTATAACTGGGACGAATGGGCTCAGAAAACAATTCCCGTAGGATTGACCATCGGGCATGAGTATGTGGGGCATGTTGCGAAGGTTGGCAGTGAAGTATCCGAATTCAGGGAAGGTGACAGGGTTACGGGTGAAGGCCATATTGCCTGCGGTCATTGCCGTAACTGTCGCAGGGGACGGCAACATATCTGCGAGAGGACAGTTGGCATAGGCGTGAACATTAACGGTGCTTTTGCCGAATATGTAAAAGTTCCTGTGAATAATGTGATGAAAATAAATGCATCAATCCCTGATGAGATAGTTGCAATAATGGACCCGTTTGGAAATGCCACACATACGGCACTCTCGTTCCCGTTAATCGCAGAAGACGTATTGATTACGGGGGCAGGATTGATCGGTAATATGGCCGTTGCTGTGGCAAAGTTTGCAGGAGCAAGGTATGTGGTTGCTACCGAGACAAATCCTTTTCGCATCGAGCTGGCCAAAAAGATGGGTGCAACACGTGTTGTGAACCCTCTGAAAGAGAACCTTCGCGAAGTGATGGATGAACTTGGAATGATAGGTTTTGATATCGGTCTTGAATGTTCCGGTTCACAGGCGGCATTCAATCAGATGGTGGAACATATGTATAATTCAGGTAAGATCTCTTTACTCGGCATTCTGCCTTCAAGCACAGTCGTTGACTGGAGTCGAATAATTTTCAAAGGATTGACCCTTAAAGGAATTTACGGACGTGAGATGTTCGAGACATGGTACCAGATGGAACAGATGCTGATGTCCGGTGTTGATATTTCTCCTATGATTACCCATCGTTTCTCTATCGATGATTTTCAAAAAGGGTTTGATGTTATGGAAGAGGGAAACTGTGGTAAGGTTCTGCTTAATTGGGAATAAAAAGGATAATGCTTATTTTAGTAACTTAAATCAATAAAAATAATCAGATGAAACTTTTAACCATTCTAATTCTGATCTCTTTAAGTATTCAGATAACTGCACAAAAAAAGCTGTTTAATGAAACTGAACAGCAAAAGACGGAACGGCTTGCATGGTGGACACATGACCGTTTCGGGATGTTCATTCACTGGGGACTTTATGCCATGGCAGCACGTCATGAGTGGGTGAAAAAGAATGAGCGCATGACGAATGAGCAATATGAGAAATATTTTGAGATATTCGATCCTGATATGTTCGATCCTGCTGAGTGGGCAAAAATGGCAAAAGCTGCAGGTATGAAGTATGCCGTTATTACAACCAAGCATCACGAAGGATTCTGCATGTTCGATTCCAAGTACACTGACTACAAGGTTACCAACACGCCGTACGGTAAGGATATTATTAAAATGTGGGTTGACGCTTTCAGGGCCGAAGGATTGAAGATAGGTTTTTACTATTCGCTGATCGATTGGCATCATCCCGATTTTGAGATCGACCGCGTGCACCCTCAAAGTGCTAAAAGTGATGAGGAATACAAGAAACTGAACAAAGGACGGGATATGTCGAAATATCGCAAGTATCTGAAGGATCAGGTACGGGAACTGTTAACTAATTATGGTACTATCGACATTCTCTGGCTCGATTATTCATATCCCGGCAAACATGGCAAAGGACATGAGGACTGGGATTCGGAAGGACTGCTGAAGATGGTGCGTGAGCTTCAACCAAACATAATCATTAACGATCGTCTTGATCTGAAAGCTTACGAAGACGGGTGGGACTTTACCACTCCCGAGCAGTTCAAGGTGCCCCAATGGCCTACCTTTAACGGTAAGAAAGTTCCATGGGAAACGTGTCAGACTTTCTCAGGTTCGTGGGGGTATTACCGCGATGAGATGACGTGGAAAGATACTAAACAGCTTTTGGTACTTCTTATCGAGTCTGTAAGTAAGGGGGGGAACCTTTTGCTAAACGTAGGTCCTACGGGACGCGGATATTTTGATGCAAGGGCAGTTTCAGCATTATCGAAAATGGGGAAGTGGATGAAATATAACAGCCGTTCAATTTATGGCTGTACACAGGCTCCTGAAGAGTTTCAGGTACCACCGAATTGTCTGCTTACATACAATCCGGAGTTGAACAGACTTTACATCCATCTTCTTGATTATCCATTACAGAATTTCAATCTGCCGGGATACAAAGGTAAGATAAAGTATGCTCAGTTCCTGCACGATGCTTCCGAGATCAAAATATCGAAACCACACGGTTACTGGATGAAACAGAAGACGGGTGAGAATGATGTCAATCTGAGCCTTCCTGTTGTGAAACCTGATGTGGAGATACCGGTGATAGAACTATTTTTGAATTAGTTTTATCTTTCGAAAGAGGTTATCCAAAAAGTCGTCATTCCTCCTGTCAGTAACGGTGTTTTCATTCTTTTTGGACAGCCTCTTTTGTTATTAAGACCTTTTATCGTAAAACTATCTTTTAAGGGGTAGTGACAGATATGGGTACTGTCGAAATAGAACATAAACACTGATTTTCATAAAAACATTAAAACCTGTCAGGCCTTACGATTCTGACAGGTTTTTTAATTACTGCTACATTAAACCCTGGCATTAATTCATCATTTTTATTTTTCTCTGATATCCCCGCCACTCGATTCTTTGAGGTTCTTTTTGATAGGACTACCATAAACTATTATATCACTTCCGCTGCTGGCATGGGCATCAATGCTTTCAATTGCATAAACACGAGCATCGGAACCTGCTGATGTTTTAACCGTAACGTATTTAGCTGCTAGGTCTTCGGCAATAATATCACTGCCGCTGCCGGCACTTGCCGTAAGGTATATTGTTTTTCCTTTTACTTTCAGATCAGAGCCTGATGAGGAATTAAGTGCAAGCTTTTTTGTGTCTACCTCCATGTACATGTCTGATCCGCTGCTTGCATTAAGCACCAGTGAATCAGTTTTGACGGTGCTTTTAGTAAATACATCGGAACCTCCTGAGCTTGTTACGCTTTTCAGGTCAGGAAGTGTAACATAGATCTTTGGCAGAACAGTTCTTTTCCAGTTTATCCGTCCTTCGGTATAGATCCTCAGTTGATGACCTTTTACCTCTGTGATTACACGGTGCAGGTATCCTTTTTCTGCCTCTATTTCCAGCGATACTTTATCCCCCTGCGTGATGTAAAGATCGAGACCGGAAGTTACTTTAATACTTGTGATGATGTCAGGGATAGGTCTTGTTTCTGTATCTTGTGCTTTGATAGTTGATAAGAGTGTGCCAGATGTGAACAGTCCTAATAAAAATAACCGGATTAAAGTTTTATACTTCATAGCTTTTGATTTGTGTTTGTTTGTTAGACGTTTTTAGGCTTTCAAAGGTTACAGCTTTGTTGTAAACTTGTTCATTGACCTCTCTTTTTATAAATTAAGGTGTGTTTAAAAGTTATAACATTTTTTAAACATGTTATAAAACAATCTTTTTTTTGGCATATATATATTGAAAATATTCTCTAATGTAATAATTTTGGCATCGATTAAAAATATAAAGCAAAATGAAGTTATCACACATTGAACACATTGGCATTGCCGTAAAAAGTATTGATGAAGCAATACCTTTTTACGAGGAGGTTTTAGGCTTAAGATGTTATGCAATTGAAGAGGTGAAAGATCAAAAAGTAAAAACTGCCTTTTTCAGGATTGGTCAGACTAAGA
>Ga0256913_10002043_pt1 | contig 10268 bp, 8 predicted proteins | sample Axial_MatmetaG_FD_185970 | JGI IMG/M metagenome (GOLD analysis project Ga0256913, IMG submission 185970) | Deep-sea worm associated microbial mat communities from Axial Seamount, Juan de Fuca Ridge, Pacific Ocean - Axial_Mat | ecosystem: Environmental > Aquatic > Marine > Oceanic > Microbial...
CGGATACCGGTATTACAACGGAAGACGCTATAGAGCACAGCCTGGACGCTACGGATACTATAGAAATGCCAATGACTATAGACGCTATGGCAACAGAAGCAGTTATAACAGTAGAAGCAGTACCAACAGATATAACAGAAGCAGTTATAATAGCAGAAACCATACTACTACCTCACACAGTTCCAGAGTTTCAAACAGACCAAGATCAAGTAATTACCGCCGCTACTAGAGGAGTTCGATATGCAGCAACAGAAAGAGTTAACAAGAGAAGAAAGCAACTCGTGAAGATAAGGGATATACGTACCGGGCTGCTGCGGGCACCGCTTAAAAATCCGTTTATCACTTCCCTTCGCCGTGTGGATGCACTTGAAGACCTGATCGTCATTATTGAGTGTGATGACGGTTCCATAGGCTATGGGGAAGGTGCGCCTACGCCAGTTATCACGGGTGAGACCATTGGTTCTATGAATGCGGCCATAGCGTTGATCAAACCTTTTCTGATAGGTCTTGAAATTGAAGATTTCGATACAGTGCTTTATCATGTACATTCCCATATTGTTAAAAATACTACAGCAAAATCGGCACTTGAGATTGCCCTCTACGATTTAAAGGCCAAATCCCTCTCCCAACCACTCTACCAAATGCTTGGGGGTACAAAAAAAAGATTTGAAACCGATATTACTATCAGTATGGCTGAGATAGACAAAATGATCAATGATTGTCAGAAAGCAGTAACGCTGGGCTACAGTACACTCAAGATCAAGATCGGTGATGACCCAAAAAAAGATATGGAACGTATTATTGCTATTGATGCAGCATTGGATAGAAGTATCAAACTCAGACTCGATGCCAATCAGGGATGGACTGCCGAACAAAGTGTGGAACTGCTGCAGGGCATAGAATGCAGAGGTATTTTGGTAGAGTTCATTGAACAGCCTGTAGCTGCAGATGATATTGCCGGACTTAAATATATTAAAGAGAGGGTTGAGACTCCCCTGCTTGCAGATGAGTCGATCTTCTCTCTTAAAGATGCCAGAGTCCTGCTTGAAATGGAGGCGATAGATTATGTCAATATCAAACTGGCCAAAACCGCTGGTATCAGCCAGGCACTTGCGCTCGCTGACCTTTCTGCCGAATTCAATGTCAAATGTATGATAGGCTGCATGCTGGAAGGGCCGGTCTCAGTTACAGCCGGTGTACATGTAGCTTCCGCAAAAGCCGACACCATTACCATGCTTGACCTTGATGCGGTCAGCCTGCTGGCCTCCCACCCTGTTGAGACATCGGTTGTATATGAGGAGAGTACTATCGTACTTTCAGATGATGCAGGACTTGGAATTTACCATTTAGGATAGTCATGGTATTATTCTGAAAGCTTGTAGGTTTTTTTGGTCGGTAAACCGACCCTACACAAGTAGTGTGTGGAGTTGTTTTATCAACCACGTAGGGTCGGTTTACCGCCCATTTACAAACAGTGTATGGGGCTGTTTTATTAATCATATAGAATGGGACGAAGAGTCGGTTTACCGACCATCCTCCAAGCTGTAAACATAAGGTATTTACCTGGCATAATAATATTAAAGGAGAGATTGTGCAGCCACAAAATCATGCAGAATATGCCGGTGAACTTAAATTTGACAAAAATAGACTCTATTTTTTGTTTATCTCAACCTTTTTCAGTTTTCTTTTTTTCAAGCGAGCCGATGCTGACCTCTCCGGGAAGATCTTTTTAGAAAGTATTTTTTTACTGGCGCTGACATTCATTTCACTCGTTCACTATTTTTTTATTCTGCGCTACCCTTCCGTACTCATAGTCGGCAGAAAACTCCTTTTGATTTTTCTGGATCTGCTGCTATTGACATTCAGTATTGCCGTTTTCGGTCATGACGGGCTTTTTCTTTTCCCGCTCTATATTATCATTATTATGCAGAATGGACTATATTTCGGTATATACTATTTTTACACAGGGCTTGCTACGGCATCCGCTTTATGGATCGCACTGCTTTCCTATTCTGATTACTGGCAGGAACACCCCGATATTATTGCTACCTTTGCCATAACCACCTTTCTCATACCTCTGTTTTATCTTAGCTATATTATAGAGGCACATAGGGAAAATGATGCTCTTTTTGAAGAACTTTCAGTCGTGGCAGAAGATGCATACCATGACGCTTTGACTGGTTTGGCAAATAGAAAAACCTATGAGGAAGAACTTAAAGCAGCATTTAAAGAAAAAGAATTTTTTACACTTTTGTTTATAGATTTAAATAAATTTAAAACCATCAATGATACCTATGGTCACCATACTGGAGATGAAGTTTTACAGGAAGTGGCAAGAAGACTGAACGCCCAGATAGATGAAGATGATTTTCTTGCAAGATTGGGAGGTGACGAATTTGCCATTATTTCCAGAAAGAAAAAGGTCTTTTTGCCAAAATTCATACAAAAGATTGAAAAAAATGTCATTGGATATCATGAGATAGACGATATAAGAGTACATATTAAATTAAGTTTAGGTATCAGTATGTACCCAGATGATGCCAAGTCCTCAACGATGCTGGCAAAATATGCAGATATTGCCATGTATGCTGCAAAGAAAAGAGAGAACTGCCATCATGTTTTCTATAAAGATATTACGGGTAAAAAAGAGTTCTCATTATTGTAAATACTGAAATAGCATACATATTTACTTGCCATATACACGCTCCATTAATCTATCTGTAATAGAATACAAAAAACCAAAATAAAGCATATTGATGTATAAAAAAATAACGTTGGCCGTTTTTATTATTTTTTCCCTTTCAAGCCTATTGCATGCAGAGTATCTTCTTAAAGAGAGCAGCCGTAAACACAGTAAAATAGACCATATGCCCAAGCACAAAGTGGCGGATATGAAAAAAATACCCCAAGATCCCTCCTTCTATGCCAAGCAGATCAAACCATGGCCAAGATCCAGCCAAAAGCGTTCCGATAAAGAGTTCAACCGCAAATATTTCAAACCATGGCATTTGAGGAAACTGGATATTCCCATGAAGGATTTTGGCTGGGAAGTACGTTTTGTGACCAAGAACAAGATATATACGGAAAATGGCAGGCAGATACCGGCATCTACCTATAAAAAATGGATAAACAATGGCAATTACAAACAGAAAAATGCCAAACGTTACAAAGCGATCACTACAGAACGTACCAATGTAAGGGCCTTGCCAACATCCACCCCTTTCTACCTGGATCCGAGACGTCCAGGTGAGGGATTTCCGTTCAACTATAACCAGAACTCGGCACTGCATATGAATGTACCGGTGTTCGTATCACATTTCTCAAAAGACGGCAGGTGGGCATTCGTCCGTGCTTCTTATGCTTTCGGATGGGTGAAAGTCAGTGATATCGCATTTGTGGACAATGCATTCATCCGTGCTTTCAGGAATGGCAGATATGCCATAACCATCAAAGATGATCTCAGGCTTTACGATGAGAAGAGCAGAGAAGTAAGTTTCGTAAAACTGGGGACCCTTTTCCCTGTCGCAAAGGACGGCAAACATTACCTGGCAGCCAAACGTGACAGGAACGGAAAAGCACAGATCGAGAAGGTTTCCGTCAGCAATCCCGCTTTCATTGCAGAAAAACCGCTTCCCTTCACACCCCGGAATGTAGCCAGGGTAGCCAAAGAATTCTACAATGAACCGTATGGATGGGGAGGCGGCTACGGATGCCGTGACTGTTCTGCGACGACCAGGGATTTTCTCGGTGTCTTCGGTATCTTTCTCAGACGAAATTCAAGCAAGCAGGCGAAGGATGGCAGGTCCATCCCTATCAAAGGCATCCCGAAGCAGGCAAAAAAGAAGAAGATCATCCGCGAAGCGGACCCTTTCCGTTCGCTGCTTTATGTACCGGGGCATATCGTCCTCTATCTGGGGGAATACAAAGGGGAACCTGTGATCATGCATACCTATTGGGGTGTCAGAAAGAAAGACGGTACAAAACTGGTGACAGGACGTACCATCATTACCTCTACGGAACCCGGTAAGGAACGAAGGGACACCAAAGAGAGCAGCAGGCTTATCAATACACTCAAAACGATCGTGAAGTTCTGATTGTACTGAATACGGGATCTACCGTGGGTTGGCTTCCTAAAATAAAAAACACTGATATGGTAGGCTAAAGCCAACCCCACGTGTATTTCCAATATCCTTTTACCATATCTGCAAACACTTCTGACCAAAAATACGCTAAAATACTTCCTATGAAACATCAAGACAATAACAGAAAACACAAAGAACGCATCAAACTTTTCACCACGACCATCATTGCCGGGGAATTCAAAGGAAAACATATCGAGATACCCGATATCCCGACCACCCGAAGCTCCAAGTCGATCCTCAAAGAGTCTTTCTTCAATACGGTACAATTCGAGATCATCGACAGAAATTTCGTTGAAGTCTTTGCCGGGAGCGGCTCGGTCGGTCTGGAGGCACTCAGCCGGGGTGCGGCACAGTGCTACTTCATGGAGTACAACAAGGTGGCTTTCCGCTGTCTTGAGAACAATATCAAACAGACGGATCCAAGCCGCTGCCATGCCTTCTACGGTGACAGTTTCGAGAATTTCGAAACTGTTTACGGTCTGGTAAAACGCCAGGGCGGGAAGACCTACTTCTATTTCGATCCGCCTTTCTCTACACGTGACGGGATGGATGAGGTCTATGACAAGACCATCGCGCTTATAGGGCAGATAGAGCCTGAAGTGTGTGAGATGGTCGCGGTAGAGCATATGACCAATCTGACCATGCCGGAAGAGATCGGTGCACTTGAAAAGGTCAAAAAGAAAAAATTCGGACGCAGTACGCTGACCTATTACCGTGCAAAAGGTGAATCATGACAAAAAAAGAAGACCATATTGCCCTCTTCATCGACTGTGACAACATTTCCCACCGATCGATCGAGGGTATCATCAACGAACTGAGCAAATACGGTATTGTGAACATCCGTCAGGCTTACGGGAACTGGACGAAGAACAACCTGAAGAACTGGGAGGACAAACTTCTTGAGTTCGCCATCAAACCCATACAGCAGTTCGACTACTCCAAGAACAAGAACGCAACGGATATTTTGATGACCATCGATGCCATCGATCTGCTGCATACCAAAGATATAGATGCTTTTGCTTTTGCGACAAGCGATTCGGACTTTACTCCGGTGGTCATGCGTGTGCAGGCAGAAGGCATCAAGGTCTTTGGTTTCGGGGAGAAAAAGACCCCGAAACCTTTCATGGCGGCATGCTCCCAGTTCATCTTTACAGAAAAACTGATGGCAACAACATCAAATGTCGCTGCAACGGAAGAGAATAGACACGATACAGAAGTAAGCAAAGAACCTGTACGCAAGAGCGGCAAGGAGATGAAACAGGACACCTGGCTGGTCAACGTACTTCGAAATGCCGTTGAGCAGACCATGGATGAATACGGATGGGCGAACCTGTCGGAAGTGGGCAGCTATATCAACAAAGCCACCTCTTTCTCGCCTATCAACTACGGCTACAAGAAACTGAGCAATCTTATCAAGGAGATCGACCTCTTCGATATCGCCTATGATGAGATCAGCAAGCAGATAAGCATTAGAGACAAGCGCTGGAAACAGTAGATGACTCATTTTATGCAGGAAGCTTTTGCCGAAGCCAAGAGAGGGATCGCGACAGGAGATGGCGGTCCTTTCGGTGCAGTCATTGTCAAAGAGGGAAAGATCATCGCACGCGGCCACAATGAAGTGATAAAAAGCAATGACCCTACGGCACATGCCGAAATAGTCGCCATACGTAATGCTTCCGCAACACTCCAGAGTTTCAAGCTTGAAGGATGTACACTCTATGTGACTGGCGAGCCCTGTCCCATGTGTTTTTCAGCGATCCACTGGGCGCATATAGAGAAAGTCTACTACTGCAATACAAAAGAGGATGCGGCAGAGATCGGTTTTGATGATGCATTCATCACTGAGATCATAGAGGGGAAAAAGAAAGATCCTGTTCCTTTCGTGCATCTACCCGATAGAGCGTGCAAAATACTGTTTTCACAATGGTACGATAACCCGGACAAAATACCCTACTGATATCTCAGGCTTCTGCCACTTTCTTTTTACGGCTCTTCTTTGGCTCCGGTTCAACGAACTCCCCTTTGACCAATCCTGCTTCATGCAGGAACTGCGAAGGCTTATAGTCAATTTTCTTTACCTTGTCGTACTGTGCCAAAGAGAGATACAGCTTGTCTTTTGCCCGTGTCACCGCCACATAGAAGAGTCTGCGCTCCTCTTCGATGGAACTCATCATCTTGCGGTTGGGGAAACGGCCGTCTACAAGATCGACCACATAGACTTCCGGGAATTCCAGTCCTTTGCTGGCATGTACGGTCAGGAGGTTGACCCCCTCCCCTTCGCTCAGTTCCCCTCCGCCAAGCACCATAGCATTGACAAAACGGCCAAGCTCTCTGTACTGACGTGAAAGGTCCAGCAGCAAGCCTGCTTTACGCAAGATGCGTTCCCTTGCAAGTTTTTTCTTCTCCTCATCGACCTCACCGCTCTTGAGTCGTCCCCTTTGTGTAGAAAGCATTTCAACAATACCGCTGTAGAGTTTGGAAGAGATAGCGGTTCTGAGTATTTTGGGTGGATTCTGTTCGGAACGTATATCATTCATCAGTTTGTAGAAGTCATTGAAGAACTTCACCCCGTCCTGTATGATCTTGGGATGTTTGAGCAGCGGGTGGCCATAGACACTGGCTGGAAGGTCCAGGTGTTTGAAGCGTGCAGCCGAGCCTATCTCATGGTCATCATCGAAGAGCCCAAGCTGGACATTCTTGTTGGGTTTGAGATTGGGCAGTTCAGAGTTGACCGGGTAGAGAACCCCCTGCATGAAGTTGCCGTTCCCAAAATGAAGGAAACACTGGAAGAACTCTTTAGAGAGTGCCGACCCTACTCCGGAAGCATATTCAAAGATATGTATGAAGGCCATCATATCTTTGGGATTCACCAGAAGCGAAAGCAGATCCAGGAGGAACTTTATCTCCTTGGCATCAAAGAAACTGGTACCGCCTTTACGTTTGCAGGGTATCCCTACCTCCCGAAGACTCGCTTCTATACCATCCGCTGACGAGTTGTTCCGGAAGATCACGGCGATACTGTCGTTGGGGACATGGGTATGCTTGATACTCTGTGCAATGGACTGATACTGTTCGAAAAGGTCATTGTACATCAGCAGTTTTGGAGGGTGGGTCTTTCCGTGCCGCCCTACTTCAAGCTTCTTGGGGTAGATACGCTCGTTGCGTTCTATGACACGGTTGGCAAGGGAAAGTATGGGGGCGGTAGAACGGTAGTTCGTCTTGAGTGTAAAGACTTTCGCTTCCGGGTAGCGTTTGGAGAAAGTAGCAATATTCTCAATATTCGCACCGTTGAAGGCATAGATACTCTGGTCGTAATCCCCCACGCAGAAGAGTGATCGCGGTTTGAGTGTATCGATGAGCGCACCCTGCAGGGTATTGGTATCCTGATATTCATCGACAAGAACTTCTTCAAAATGTATCGTATTATTTTCAAGGTAGGTTTTTATACGCAAAAGCAGATCATTGAACGAAGCAAAGCCGTACTCTATCTTCTCTTTCTCGAACTCCTGTACAATATCCATATAGGCATCCATGATCACTTCATGTTCCGGGTATTTTTCAAGGAACCACTCATCGAATTCCTCCAGAGAAGCATTCTGGTACAGTGAATACATTTCATAAAGATAGGTAGCCGAAAATGGTGCCAGCGGCAGATTCATTCGCTCAAAGTTGCGTTTTTCGTAAATACTGCGAAAAAGTGTCTTCAGTTCTGAAGGCTGTTTGAGTGCAAGGTTAGGATGGAGCTCTTTAAGCCAGCGGTAAGAGACGGCATGAAAAGTACCCGATTCTATTTTTGAAACGATTTTTTTGGGGAAGTAACGCTCAAGACGGGCGATCATCTCTCCTGCCGCTTTGTTGGTAAAGGTAAGCAGCAGTATCTTTGAAGGATCCATGCCGCTTTGCAGCAGATGGGCGATACGCCCCACAATGGTAGAGGTCTTCCCCGTACCGGCAGAAGCGATGATGAGGTTTTGTCCCAGAGGTGCGGTCGCAGCAGAAAGCTGCTCGGCATTGAGCGTACTGAGCGGCAATTATTTGTGACCGATGATGTAGTAAGTGTTCTTGTTGTCTATTTTTCTCAGTTCAAGTTTGTATTTGTCCGCCCAGTGGTTGACCAGAGCAGTAAATGCCGAAAGGTTGTCCGCCGAACTGTCCTCGTTGCATTTGATCTTGAGGTAGTTCTCCGAGTTGGACATCGCAATATATCCTTTTTCAACAGCAAGTGCATCATTGAAAGAGGGAATATGGGGAGAGAATTTCTCAAAGCCTTCCGTATTCGCGATGATATCGTTGATCTGGTTGAGAGTCTGTGTATTATGTGTATAGCCGAGCTGTGTCAAAAGTGCTTCCGGTGTAAGATCTAGATGCATGTTTTTCCTAGTATATTGATATAAATAAAGAACCAGATTGTAGCAAAAAAGAGGTTAGGAAAGGGCAAAAGAAGAGAGATAAAAAGAGAATGATTTAAAAGGTTTTTTAAAACAGTGTCTCTTTTGGTGTTTCTACTCTTGCGATCAGGTCTTTGTAGTGTTCGACGTTCTGAAATGCTTTTTCATAGCGCCATCTCAGTACAAACTCAATGATCTCATTCTTGAGTGTATTATCAAGTGTTTCTGCTTTACCAAAATAGCCAAGAGAGACATTTTTAGCTTTTTTCTTACCATTTTTATCGGGTTCATAGGTAATGGCGATGATCTGAATATATTTGCCTTCACGTACTTCTCCGAAATCCTCCTCTTTCAGACCGATACCTGAGAGGTTCATTGCTTTATAAATGAAAATATCATTAAAATCTGGCGCTTTTTCAAAGATCTTCAGTTTTTCATATAATTCTTTTACACGTCTAATATTCTCTTGGCGGATATCATTTGAAGGTGCACTTTTTACTGTTTTTTGCTCTTTTTTTACCGGTATAGCCGGGGGTGTATTATTCGTTTTATTTTTGGGCTGAAGATCCTCAGAAGAGAGCGTTTCTTTCTGAGATAACTGCTCTTCCAAACGGCTGGTAAGTGCTTTGAGTTTATCTAAACTGCTTGACATAAAGTTTTCCTTGACATTTAAAGCTCTTGCAACCTGGCGATCTCATATAGGTGAGACCCATGGCTTTCCGTCCTTGCTTCACAGCAAGTTTGGCATATGAGTTGGTAATGTTACATTCATATATTAGATAATATAGTACAAAACATTAACTAATATTAACTTTAAATCATAGTGAATAATATCAATTTTTTCTATTTTTTAATGTAAAATAGCAAAATTAATTTAATATTAATTAATTTAAAATGCTCTCTCCTACTCTTAACCAATCTTTTGATAGAATCCTATACATTATATTATGAGGCGGAAAAACGGTGCATTATTTAGAGATAAAAGGCGGAAAAAAACTTAGCGGAAGCGTAACGATCAGTGGAGCGAAAAATGCTGCACTTCCTATTATTGCTGCAACGATATTGAGTGACAAAGAAGTTACACTTACCAACCTGCCCAACGTAGTAGATATCAGAACGCTGCTTAAACTGCTTACCATGCTTGGCGGTACGGTGGAGCATGAAGGTACCGTAGCAAAGATCAATAATGGGTCCATTACTTCTACCAAAGCAGTCTATGAGATCGTCTCTCAGATGAGAGCATCCATTTTGGTACTTGGTCCCCTGCTCACAAGATTTGGAGAGTGCGAAGTATCACTTCCTGGAGGATGTGCCATTGGCCAGCGCCCCATCGATTTGCACCTGAAAGCTCTTGAAGCCATGGGTGCCAAGATCACTATTGAGAGCGGTTATGTACATGCTGTTGCACCGGAAGGTCTCAAAGGTGCCAAGATCATCTTCGACAAGATCACCGTAGGCGGTACGGAGAACGTTGTTATGGCCGCAGCCATGGCAAAAGGAACCACGACCATCATCAATGCGGCAAAGGAGCCTGAGATCGTACAGCTTTGCGAAATGATCGCGGATGCAGGCGTAAAGATTGAGGGTATAGGAACCAACGAACTTACGATTGAAGGAACCGATGGGATCCCGCTTGAATTCAAGACCGTTGAGATCATTCCTGACAGGATCGAAGCGGGAACCTACCTCTGTGCAGGTGCGATCACAAAATCAGAGATTACACTGAAAAAAGTCAATG
>Ga0256913_10002044_pt1 | contig 10267 bp, 8 predicted proteins | sample Axial_MatmetaG_FD_185970 | JGI IMG/M metagenome (GOLD analysis project Ga0256913, IMG submission 185970) | Deep-sea worm associated microbial mat communities from Axial Seamount, Juan de Fuca Ridge, Pacific Ocean - Axial_Mat | ecosystem: Environmental > Aquatic > Marine > Oceanic > Microbial...
GAGGTGCTATTCCATGCCGACACCGCGTATTCTCGTCGATAGCTCCCTAGTCGAAATCGGACAACGAGACCTCGAATCCATCATCGGCAAGGAGTCCGCGCGCTGGGGGCGTTTGTCGGAAGAACAGCTGGAGACCATCCTGGCGTCTCCGAAATCGAGGATATCGATGTCGCTGACCATTTCGGCTCCAAGGGGCGAAGAGGCGGTGGGGCACGATTTTTCCGAAACCTACTACCCGGAATCCTGGACGCTCTCCAAGGACGGGCGTTCGATGGTTCCAGAATTCGGCTCGACGTGGGACTTGGGGAAACGCGTGACCGTCGTGCCCGATATATACGCGCTCGACAACATCGTATCGCTTGACTCCAACATCCAAATCTACCATTTCAAAGGTTTTTCGGAATACACGGTCAAAGGGCTCGACGCGCGCGGGGCTCGGATAAGGATGCCGATAATCACGAACTATCTCGCCCACCCGCATTTCGATTCGCCTCCCGAACATCTGGCGCTCGCCGGTTGGACGGTGTATATGGACGGCGGGAAGAACGTGTTGACGCCCGACACGTCGCCAACGCCCCCCCGCGACTGGAAACACGTGCGCAACGTCCTTTGCGTGATCAAAACGCACGTCACGGACGAATCCGGGCGGAAAGCGCCCTCAATGGAGGAGATATTCCATGCGGCCCGTCGGAGCGCGCTAACGGCTCCATCCGCGCGGCGGTAACCGCTGCCCCTTTAGGCTTCAAAGGGCGCCTTTCGAGATGGCGCGGTGGAATCTTTCTCAGGACGGGATATCCACGGTTCCTTTGAACGCGGTTTCCGCGGGGCCGGTCATCATGACGCGGTTGTCGGCTTCGCGCCATTCGATTTTGAGTTCCCCGCCGAGGAGTTTGAGAACGGCCTTTCTTTCGGCGAGTCCGTTGAGGACGGCGGCGACGAGTGTGGCGCAGGCTCCGGTTCCGCACGCCAACGTCTCTCCCGCGCCGCGCTCCCACACGCGCATTTCGATTTCGTCCCTGGAAACGACCTTGGCGAACTCGACGTTGATTCTGTTCGGGAACAGGCGATGTGTCTCTATCTCGGGTCCGCGCCCCAGGACGTCGGAATCGGTTATCTCGTCGAGGAAGAGGACGGCGTGTGGGTTTCCCATGGAAACGCATGTCGCCGGGACGGAGGATCCGTCCTTGAGCGGGACCGGGAGTCCCACGACGGGATTGTCATCCGTCGCGACGGGTATATCGGGTCCGTTGAGTATGGGCTCCCCCATATCGACCGTGGCGACGAATTTCCCGTCGGGGGTGGATCCCGTCTCGATGCGCAGTATTCCCGCGCCCGTCGCGATATCCACCGAGTCTCCGTCGAGACGCCCCGCGTCCTTGAGGAGTTTCGCCACGCACCGGATGGCGTTTCCGCACATTTCCGCCTCGGAACCGTCGGAATTGAACATGCGCATTCTGAAACCTGCCTTTTCGTCCGGCAGGACGAGTACGATGCCGTCCCCTCCGATTGAGAAATGGCGGTCGGAGAGTTTTCTCGCGGTTTCCGCGGGATTTCCTATCAATTCCGGCTCATCGACGCAATCGAAATATATGTAATCGTTTCCGATGCCGTGCATTTTCGTGAATGGAACGTTTTTCATATCGGAGCGCCCTCCAGAATGGACTCGGCCAGTCGCTTGTTCGAAATCCGTGGCTTAGTCGTTTTGACCTCTCCGTTGGCGACCACGACCTCCGGGGGCATGGGACGCAGGTTGTAGACGCTTCCCATGCTGTAGCAATACGCTCCCGCGTTCTCGATGGAGAGGAGGTCCCCCTCGCGGATCTCCGGCAAGGGTCTGCTCTCGGCGAAACGGTCGCCGCTCTCGCAGATATTGCCGCAAACGTCGTATTCGCGTATTTCGCCGTTTGGGTTGGAGATATTGACGATATGATGGTAGGCCTCGTAGAGGATGGGACGTATGATCTGGGGGAATCCGGAGTCGCATCCGGCGATGAGGCGTCCATTGTTGTCTTTGAGGGTATTGACGCGGGTGATGAGGAATCCGGCCTCGGCGACGATGTATTTTCCCGGCTCGAAGCGCATCTCGATATCGTCATTGCCGTATCGTTCCGCGAAATCCGCGAAACGCCTGGTTATCTCCGCGCCCATCGCGGGATAGTCGATCCGCTCCTCGTCGGGCCTGTAGGGCACCTTGAATCCACCGCCGAAGTCCATGAAGCGGAGGTCGGGGAAACGCTTCGGAGTCGCGAGGGACATAAGGTTTTCCATGCTTTTGAAGACCGACTCGGTGTGTTGGAGTCCGGAGCCGGTGTGCTCGTGCAGTCCGACGACCCTCAGGTTGGCGGAGCGCGCGATTTCCGCGGCCTTGTCGGCGTCCTTCATCAGGATTCCGAACTTGGTCAGATCGCCGCCGGTCATAATATGCTTGTGGGCTCCGTCCACGACGTCCGGATTGAAGCGAAGGCATATTTCCGTTCCCGGATACGCCTTGGCGAACTTCTCGAGACGCGAGAGGGAACCGATATTGAACAAGACGCCCGTCTCCATCACCTCCGCGACCTCCGCGTCGGTCATATTGTTGGCGGTGTATATGACGTTCTCCCTGGGGAAACCGAGGGCCAGGACGAGTTCCACCTCGGCGGGGCTCACGGCGTCTATCGACGCTCCGGCGTCCCTAAGGAGGGAGAGGATGATCGGGTTGTAGTTCGCCTTCATCGCGTAGTGTATCCGCAATGGGCGCCATTCGATGAAGTCGAAAAGCTCGTTGTAACGCTGGACGACGAGGTCGCCGTCGTAGACGTAGAGGGGCGTTCCTCGCTCCTCCGCCAGTCTCAAAAGAGTTTCGTTCGGGATAGCCATTGGCGAGTGGTCCTTTCCTTGATTCCGACGCTCCGTTTTCAGACGCGTTCCGCGAAATACGCGATGGTTTTGTCGAGCCCCTCGTCCAAATCGGTGACGGGGCTCCAATCGAGCAGCTCCTTGGCCTTCGATATATCGGGCCTCCGGCGCGCGGGGTCGTCCTGCGGCAGAGGCAGATGGACGATTTTGGAGTTGGAGTTCGTCTTCGCTATTATCTTTTCGGCGAGTTCGAGTATGGTGAACTCGCCCGGATTGCCAAGGTTCACGGGGCCGGTGACGTCCGGCCGGGCGGCCATCAAGCGGACGAATCCCTCGATCAGGTCGTCGACATAGCAAAAGCTTCTGGTCTGCGAGCCGTCGCCGTATATCGTGATGTCGTCGTTTTTCAGGGCTTGCACGATGAAATTGCTGACGACTCGTCCGTCGTCGGGGAGCATTCTAGGGCCATATGTGTTGAATATTCTGGCGACTTTGATTTCGACGCCAAGCTGCCTGTGGTAGTCGAAGAAAAGGGTCTCGGCGCAGCGTTTCCCCTCGTCGTAGCAACTTCTGGGTCCTATCGGGTTGACGTTGCCCCAATACTCCTCGGTCTGCGGGTGCACGGAAGGATCGCCATAGACCTCCGATGTCGACGCCTGGAATATCGGGATCCGGAGGCGCTTCGCCATTCCCAAAAGGTTTATCGCCCCCATGACGCTTGTTTTGGTGGTTTGGATCGGATCGTGCTGATAGTGAATGGGGGACGCGGGGCACGCGAGGTTGTATATGGAGTCGACCTCGAGATAGAGCGGCCAGGTTATGTCGTGCCTCACGAGTTCGAATCCCGGATCGCTCAGGAGATGGCGCACGTTGTTTTTCGATCCGGTATAGAAATTATCGACGCAGATGACGTCGTTTCCGTCGGCCAAAAGCCGTTCGCACAGATGGGAGCCTAAGAAGCCCCCTCCCCCCGCGACGAGTATCGTGTTTTTTCTCATTCAAGCACCGTTCCGTTGATAGCCGCGTCAAACGCGGATTCGATTCGCCAACAATACGCCTTATGGGACGCCTTTGCAACCGCGTGTCCCACGCGGCCCGCTATGGGAACGCCTCAGTCCCCCCTGGAACGCATAATCGAAAGGCGCAGCGTTTTAGAGAGCGGGATGTCATCGGGGTGCTTGGTGTCGAGTTTTCTGGAAAACTCCACGGTCAGGCGTCCGCGGTCCCAATGCCCCTTCGCCTTCACATCCGCCGCGGAGCCTTCGGGAGCCCTGTTCTGGAATCTAGGCAGAACGTCTCCGACGAAGGAGCCGTAATACTCGCTATACCAGCAAGGGCGTCCGACGTCCAAGCTGAGACGTCCATACTTCAAGAACATATCGTCGGCGAAGCCAGCGGGATCGGTGCGGCACGCCCTCCACACCCAAATATCGTTTCCGGCGTCCTTTCCGCCGTAGAGCATTATGGAAACCGACTCCTCCCGGGTATCGGTCGAGACGTATATCTTCTTTTGGGGATCCCAGCGCCAGAAGCGGTGGGAGCGCGCCTCGCCTCCGGTCTGGTATTGGACAAGCAGATATATCCGGTCTTTGAACACGCACGCCTTGACGGCCACGTCGGTAAGCGCCTCGCCATCCCCGTAGGGGATTTTGAAATTCCGGCCTTTGACCTTTCTCCAACACTCGTCCAACGCGAGTCCGTCGACGATTGGAGGAACGGGCACCTCCACGGCCTCGACCGTGACAATCGGAGGTCCTCCGGGAAGTCTTTTCGCGTCGTCCGCGGGGAGACGTAACGGAGAAAAGCAGAGAGCGACGATAGACGTCGCAGTCACGGCGGACGATATTTTCGAAAAGACGAACATAGGCACACCCAAACGGTTAGACAAGCGCTATCGCGGCTGGTCTTTCAAAAAAGACCTATTTGGGTTTTTTGATTTTGAATTTTGTCACCCGTTTGCCGGTACGCTCCACGCGTTTGTAATCCTCGCCCAACGCTGTGTCATCGGCGAGGTCGTTGACATCCAGGACCTCTGTCATATCGGGATTCTGGGCTCCGGCTGGAGGCGCTGCGGATGGTTTGCGGACGATTTTCGCCTTCAGCGGCTTCGGAGCCGGAGCGCCTGCTTGGGGCTCCACTTTTTTTCCTTTCAGCACCACGGGTCGTTTCCCTGTTGATCCCGCGGAGGGAGCGGGGGCCTTCACCGCCGGAGAGGGAGCCGCGGCGGATGGTTTCGACTTCGCTTTCAAAGTCAAAGTCCCGCCAGGTTTTTTCGGGGAACCGAGAGGGATCGGCTTTCCCTGTATGGTGGTAGGATCCGCACCGACCACGGTCTGCTCCATCTGATCGTCGGAGGGGATTCTTGGAATGGCCTCGGTCATCGGCGATGTGGATGTCGGCACGGTTGGAGGCATCGCGGTGGCGAAGAACCCCGTATCCACGGGTTTCGCCTTGACGATTCTCTTAACCTTTTTCTCTTCCGCTGGCTTGGAAAGTTGCACGACCTTCGTCCCTGGAGGTGGTTTCGCTTTCGACTCGCTTTCCGGAGCCATGGAGGGGATCTCGACTTTGAACGATGTTTCCCCCAAGGATACTTCGTCACCATGCTTAAGAATTCTATCCACCGAGGTGATTTTAGCTGGATTGTCTCCCAGGGTTCCGGCGTCCAAGCGTTCGCCGTTGACGTATGTCCCGTTTCTGCTTCCGAGGTCGCGTATTCTTATTTTTGGCGGATCGAGGATTAGCAGGCAATGGCGTCTGGATATGCGCATATCTTTTTCTTTTGGAATACGCAAGGCGCTATCGGACGATCTGCCGACCAGGCACAACCCCGACTCCTCGAAGACGAATTCCTCGCCGTTGAGACCGCCTTTCACCGCTTTGAATATTACACGTTCGCCCATCGTTCCTCCTTGAGGGAAACCGCCATCCCGCCATAAAACGGGTGGAGCTTGTCAAGATAGCGCGTGTTTCGGAAAACTCAACCCTTTATCCGCGAGGTTTCGCCGTCCCTAGGCGTTGGAGCCGTAAAACGGGGACAGGCGTTTCGATTAGCGTCCGGAAGCTTGGGATTCGAACACTCGAATCAGGAGGTTCCGCGGTCGATTCTCGCCAATGAATCCCTTAGAGGGTTTCCGCATATTCCCCTATCCGTTATCAGACTGGTTATCAATTCGGCGGGCGTGACATCGAACGCCGGATTATATATCTCCACGGATTCCGGGGCGGTGAGTTTTCCGAGTCCGCGCCTGATCTCCTCGGGATCTCTTTCCTCTATGGGAATTTCCGATCCATCGTCGATGGAAAAGTCTATAGTCGAGACTGGAGCCGCGACATGGAACGGGATCCCGTGGTGTTTCGCCAATACCGCCAATCCATAGGTTCCGATCTTGTTGGCGGCATCTCCGTTGGCGGCGATTCTATCGGCTCCGACGATCACAAGATCGATCTTCCCCTCGGCCATCACCCGCGCCGCCATGTTGTCGCATATCGTGACCACGTCCACGCCCGCCTTATCCAGCTCCCAAGCTGTCAATCTGGAACCTTGCAGGAGGGGTCTCGTCTCGTCGGAATAGACCTTTACCCCGACGCCCCTTTCGGCTGCGACGTAGATTGGCGCCAAGGCGGTTCCAAATCCGCTGGTGGCGAGTCCCCCGGCGTTGCAATGGGTCAACACCCCCATTCCCTCGGAGAGGAGATCCGCTCCCAGCTCCCCGATTTTCCGGCACATGGAGATATCCTCGTCGAGTATCGCCAGCGCCTCCGTTATCAGAACGCCGCGAGCCTCGCCAACGCTGGATGGCTTCGCTTTTTCCAAGGCGGCGACGCATCTGTCTAGCGCCCAGAAGAGGTTCACCGCCGTGGGCCGCGACTCCGCCAGTCTTTCCGCCACCGCCCCAGCCTCGCCAAGAAACGTCTCGAGCGAGTCCGTCTCGAAGCGGCACATGGAGGCGGCCAGCCCCAAAGCGGCGGCGCAACCTATCGCCGGGGCGCCGCGGACCACCAGGCGTTTGATGCTATCGAAAACGACTTCGGGTTCGTCCGTCTCCAAATACCGTTCCATTTCCGGCAAGAGTGTTTGGTCCAAAAGCCTAAGCCTCCCCGGCGGTGGCTCCTCGCCGGCGGGAGGCTGAGCGGACAAGATTTCTCCATCGTATGTTATCCATCTGACAGGCTCGAGCATATTCACTTCTCCTTTTCCACGCGCACGCGGTCGTCCCAACCACCCAAAAGAGGATTCCCTCTCCGTACGACTCGGGCGGACGCCACAAAACTATCCCAGGCGAACGCTTTTGCAAACAAGCGCGTTCCGATATATATTCATCCGTTTCCTATCGGGTTTTGATAAAAAAGAACACATTCAATTCAAAACAGGATATTGCTGTGAATGGCAGGATTTTGATAATAGACACCAACGGAGCGTTGGCCGGACTATGGGCGAAACGTTTCGAGTCGGATTTCTTCGAGGTCGATATACTCGTGGACGGCGAGACGAAATACTCGGACATAGCCAAGAAGCCCTTGCCGGAGGTGATAGTCTCCGGCTTGGAACCGGAACGGAACGCTCCATGCACCCCGCAGGAGATATGCTCGGCAATCTACGGGAAAAAAGCGGGCAAGGCGCTTCCCGCCTTGATACAGCTACACAGCGTTCTTCTGCCACCCTCTAAAAAAGCGAAGATAGAAAAAGCCGCTTTCAGCGTCATGATGAAACCGGTGTCTCCCGCGAGGCTTTTGGAGGAGGCCAGACGCGCGTTCCTCCACCACGTCAGGGTGCGTTGCGAGAAGGAGGGGGAAGCCACGATGACGGTGGCGTTGCAGGGTGGCGCCCTCCTGGGACTGCTTCAATTCGTGGAGATGGGGAAACGCTCCGGGATCACGACGGTGGCCTCATCCGACAACGAAGCGTATATCGAGTTCAACAAAGGCAGGCCGATCGACGCCAAGGCGGGAAGGCTCGCAGGAGAGGACGCGGTCATGGAAATTCTTTCCTGGAAGGATGGACAGGCCTCGTTCTTCGAGCGAACCATTAAAAACGACAACCCCGCCTCCATCCCCGCGGTCAAGACACTGGTGGAAAAGCACGCCAAGCAGACCATCGCCATGGGCAAGGCGGAAGACGCGTTCGACGATCCCGACGCGCTAATCGCGAAAAACGGTTCCCCCAAGGCACCCGAGGACGACTCGGACGCCGTCAGGATACTGGAGGCGCTGGACGGGGAACGCTCCCTATCCGAGTTGACCGACGCGTTGCCGAATATGCCGAGACGCCGTCTGCTCTCCGCCCTGGGGCGCTTGCTCGACCGCCACGATGTGCGTCGGACGCGCCGCGTGGACATGGAGGACGCTTCGGGGCTTTCCTCTAAACTGGTCCAAGAGGCATTGGCCGTTCTTTGCGGGGACGACACATCGATGCTTGTTCGGCATCCCGCGTCCATAGGCGTCTATTGCTCGGAACCGAGAACCGCGAGGAGGTTTATCGGCGCGCTTTGCGGCAGGAAGATGGCGTCGCACGCGGTTTTCGCGGCCGGCAAACACCATATTCTTTTGGGAGAGGTTCAGAAACGGGCTGGATCCCCGGATTTTTTCGATGTCGACGCGTCCATAGTGATATTGGATACGAAGGCCAAGAACGCGGAAGACGCGGCGGCGAAATCACTCGACGCGGCGCGTTCGGCGGAAGCGAAATTCATATTGGCGACGCCACAAGAGTCCCCCGCGGGGAAAGCCCCCGTCCCCTCGGTTTTCGGACTGGACGAGCGGGATATGGAGATAGCCCCCTTCCAATGGGACGAGAAAAGCGTCCTGTCGGTGGTGGAGACGCTGTTCGCGTCGCTAGTGTAGGGGGCGGGAACGTTTCCGAATTTTTCAGCAAACCCTATTTATCGCCCTCTTTTTCCGGATTCTCGTTCTCGTGGCTTACCACGGAAACGGTCTCGCGGGCTATCATTAGCTCCTCGTTCGTTGGCATCACGATCGCGCGCCAAGAGCTCTCCTCGGTAGAGATGATTCCGGTTTTGCCCTTGACGCATCTCTCGTTGGACTCCACGTCCAAACGGATGCCGAACGCGGCCAGCTTGTCGACAACCATCTGCCGAACCAGAGCGCTCCCCTCGCCGATACCGCCGGTGAACACCAACGCGTCGGCGCCTCCGAGAAGGGCGTAGTACGAACCCGTGTATTTGACGATACGCCGCACGAACATCCGCAACGCGCGCAATGCTTGTTTATCGCCGTTGTCGGCGGCAGTGATGATATCCCGCATATCGCTGCTGCCGATTCCCCCGACCCCCAGCAGCCCGCTTTTCTTGTTCAAATAGCGGTCGATGCTCTCCACATCCATCCCAAGCTCGAAGAGGCGGATCACGATCGCCGGATCGATGTCGCCGCAACGGGTGCCCATGACTAGCCCCTCCAACGGGGTCATCCCCATCGAGGTGTCGTGGACCGCGCCTTTGTTGATAGCGGTAATGCTGCAACCGTTGCCCAAATGGCAGGTTATGAGTTTCAGCTTGTTGAACGGAATTTCAAGCAGCTTGGCGGTGGCGCGCGCCACATAGCTGTGAGACGTGCCATGGAAGCCGTATCTGCGTATGCCGTATTTCGTGTAAAGCTCGTAGGGGATGGCGTAGAGATAGGCCTCTGGAGGCATGGTCTGATGGAAGGCCGTGTCGAAAACCGCCACGTTGGGCGTGGCTCCGAAAAGCTTCTCGCACGCCTCTATGCCCGACATGTTGGGGGGATTGTGCAAAGGAGCCAGCGGGAAACAGTCCTTGATTATGTCCTTCACATGCTCGTCGATCAGGGCCGGCTTCGTTATCTGTTCGCCGCCGTGCACCACGCGGTGCCCGACAGCCTCCACTTCCGAAAGGCTTTTCAACACTCCAACCTCGCTATCGAGCAATTTGTCGGTTATCGCCTTCAACGCGTCGGGATATTCCTTCACATCGACCGTGCCTTCGGTGCCAATGCCGTCATGGCGCTTGTAAACCAGTTTCGTGTTGGATAGCCCGATCCGCTCCACATACCCTTTGGCGAGAACCGCCTCGGTTTTCATGTTGAAAAGGGTGAATTTCACGGAGGAACTGCCGGCGTTGACAACTAGAATCTTCATTTTCTTCTATTTCCCGCTGTTGGAATGCCTATTGAAAAACGTCGAAACAACATAGCCCGCACCCCGCGGCGAATGCGACGCGACGCCACCATCGGGGGAAATAGACACCTCCGCGGCGTTTTTGTCAAACACCCCGCCTTCCCCGCCAGCTGACGTTGAAACATTTTCCCACCGCGCTATCTTCGGATGTCGCCGCGGAAAAACGAGCCATCCGAGCGACGGAAACGATGAAAAACGGAAACCCCTCCAAACAAGATGAATCCGCGCCGGCGCGATGGGCCATGCGCCGCCCCCTTTTACATTCCTTGATGGCCT